>LQAI01000034.1_pt1 | contig 119736 bp, 130 predicted proteins | sample 1535821 | NCBI WGS metagenome assembly LQAI01 (sample SAMN04331586, study PRJNA305678) | bioreactor metagenome | isolation source: bioreactor_5 inoculated with Wadden Sea sediment 1st replicate of a... | place: Germany:Bremen
GGTACCCATGGTCCCTGTTCCGAATTATCCTTGCGAACCGGTTTTCTATGCCGTATAATGATCTTGAGGTACCATACCCATGAAAAGAACCTGCTTTCTCCTACTGTTTCAGATCGCCGTGCTCACTCGCAGTCTCAGCAGCCCAACCGCTCATGAGGATATCGGTGGAGAACACTGATGTGCATGTACAGACTCTTGCGGTGCGGGCGTTCGCCGAAGATATCAGCAGGAAGCTCGACGGGATCATCGAGGTGCGCTTCTACTCATCAGCCTCACTCTTTCGAGACAGTGACGTGGTGCAAGCCATGGCTCAGGGCACGCTTGAGATGGCGGTTCCCGGCACCTGGCAGTTCGACTCTCTGGTGCCGGAGACCGGGATCTTCCTGCTTCCATCCTTCTACGGCACCTCAGCAGATCGTGTCTACCGGTATCTTGCCAGTGCTGCCGGGAAGCAGATCATCTCACTGATCGAGCAGGACCTGCTCGTCCATATACCCGGAAGCTGGATGGATCTGGGATACACCCACCTGTTCTCAACGACACGACAGATCAGTTCCTATCTCGATATCTCCGGGATGCGCATCAGGGTCGCAGGCGGTACCGGTAATGAAGCCCGCATCTCGACGATGGGTGGCAGACCCGTCACAATTGCCTGGCCGGAGGTTCCCCGCAGTCTAGATCAGAAAATCATCTCAGGTCTGCTGACCTCCTATGAATCAGTCCGCAGTGCCGCTCTCTGGGAGCATGGGGTGGCATATGTTTTTGAGGACAACCAGTACTTCGCCCAGTACGTACCGATGATCTCAAGGCCCTTCTGGGATTCGCTCACTGCTGAGGTACAGCAGATCATCACCGACAGCTGGGAAGAGGCAGCAGCAGCGCAGCGGATCGCTGCTGGACAGGCTCAGAGATCAGCAAAAGAGGCTGCACTGGCGAACGGTATCCTGATCAGTATCCCGAGTCCGGAAGGCTCTGCATCCATGAGGGATGTCTTGAAGAGCAGAGAGCTCAGGATCGCTGAACAGATGGGCATCTCTTCTGAATATGTGGTCGATCTTGAACGATTCATGTCGATAGACTCAGCAGAATAAGGGAGAGGCACACCATATGTACAATGACAGATCTTCATCAGCTCCCATGTACTACCGACCTGTGATGATCCTGCTTGCCTCTATCACCTTCATCACTGTGATCTTCATCATCTTCTTCCTTGCATTCTCCGGTATTCAGGAACGAGCATATGATCGGCTGAGAGATCACGCCCTGCTGCAGAACTCGTTCGTTGCAGATTCAATCGAAAACTCCCTGAATGCAGTCTCAGCTATGGTGCTCACCCTACAGGAGGTAAGTGCCGGTACCGACCTCCTGCAACCCGATAGACGAGCTGCGTTCGACCAGATGCTCAAGCGTCTGGTCCTCGCAGATGATCTGCTATCAAACGCATTTATCATAGATAGCGAGGGTACCCAGATCTACTCTACCAGGAGAGAGGCTGCTCTCTCAGCTTCCCTGGTAGAGAGTCTTATCACCGCTCATCAGATACAGAATCTCAGGTACCGGTTATTCGTTGACCCAGAACAGGGAGCATCGTGATCAGTGCTACGATCTCCAGCACAGAAGATGCCGGTACTTTGCTGGTCGTAGAGTTCAACCAAGATTCGCTGTTCAGCCAGCTGAGAACCATCGAGACTCAGGAACTAAATGGAGCTCTATTGTCTGATGAAGAAGGCAGGGTCGTTTCAAACTGGCTCAAGGAGAAGCCGCCCCATTTGAACACCAGTGCAGCCTCCCTTGAACTGATGATGAACAGGCTCGGCGCAGCCTCGATCGGTTCAGCTCCACCGATATAACCAGAGCAATGAAGGTCTTCGAAGATGAACACTGTCTGCTCATCTCCCAGAAGCTCCAGAGCAACCCCTTCTATGTGAGCACCCATTATGACAAGACCGTCTTCAGCGCTGATATCGTACGACTGTTCAATCGAAATCTGCTGCTGCTGTCAGCACTCGCTGTAGTGATGATCATCATCAGCATCCTGCTCATCCGCAGGATCACTGCGACAGAGCGACTCAAGACACAGCTGTTCGCAGATCTTGAACAGCAGGTGACCGATCGCACGAAGGAACTCGAAGATAAGAAAGTCCATCTTGAGCAGGAGATCGCCGTCCATAGAGAGACCGAACGAATGCTCAAGGAGCAGGAAGGACAGTATCGATCGCTGGTCGAGTACTCTCCTGATGCGATCTTCCTGAATTTCCAGGATCAGGTCACCCTGATCAATCATCAGGGACTTGAGCTCTTCGGTGCATCGAAACAAGATCAGATACTTGGCCGCAGCGTCTTCGACCTCTACCCGCAGAAGAGCCACCGACAGATCAGAGAACGAATACAGTATATGAGAGAGACCGGAAGACCTGCTGCTCCTGCCGAAGAGCAGATCGTCACGATCGATGGACAGATCGTGGATGTGGAGGTCCTTGCCGCACCCTTCTCCTACCGCGGGGAATCAGGAATACATGTGATCCTTCGTGATATCACCGAACGAAAGAACCAGCAGCTGGAAAAAGAACGCCTTTTGCAGGCATTGGAACAATCCGGGGAGATGGTCGTGATGGCTGACCCCCTGGGGACCATCACCTATGTGAATCAGACCTTCACCCGGAAGACAGGATACCTGCAGCACGATGCCCCGGTCCTCTCATCCCTGCTGTTCGAGCAGGAAGTCGACCAGCCGTGCCTGGCGGTCGAACGACTGCTGGTGCACGGGGAGACCTTCTCCGGTAATCTGATGATACCCACCAGCAGCGGGGAGCTGCTGACAGTGCATGCAGCGCTTTCACCGGTACTCGGTACAGACAAAGAGATGGTCAATATCATCGCGGTCCTGCGTGATATCACCTCAGAACTCCTGATCGAAGAGCAGCATCGACAGGCACAGAAGCTTGAATCCATCGGGCAGCTCGCCGGGGGTGTGGCACATGATTTCAACAACATGCTGGGAGTGATCATTGGCTATGCAGATCTTGCACTGCTGTTGGTCCACGAGCAGGAGCCCCTGCAGCAGCACCTCACAGAGATCCTCAAAGCAGCAAAACGCTCCTCCCTGCTGACCCGGCAGCTGCTTGCCTTCGCACGGAAAGAGACCATCGCTCCCGTACCGATCGACCTCAATGAGAGTATCGAGGATCTGAGGGCTATGATCCGCAGCCTGATCAAGGATGACATCGAACTGCTCTGGTCACCGGGCGATCAGCTGCATAGGATCCATGCAGATCCCGGACAGATGAGTCAGGTCATCATCAACCTGATGCTCAATGCACGTGATGCGATACCAGGGGTAGGAAAGATCACTGTCGAGACCGCTTCGATCCACGTAGACAGGACCTATGCCGCAGACCACATGGATGCACAGGCTGGAGACTATGTACGATTGACAGTCAGTGACAACGGTATCGGTATGACCCAGAAGATCCTCTCGCAGATCTTCGATCCCTTCTATACGACCAAAGGAACAGGCAAAGGGACAGGGCTCGGGCTTTCGATGATCTATGGGGTCGTACAGCAGAATAACGGGTTCATCAACGTCTACAGCGAACCGGGCTCAGGTACATCGGTGAAGATCTATCTCCCGGCTATCACGAGAGATGAGCAGACTGCACAGGCTCAGCCGCAGATCCCGACAGAGCAGCAGGAGAGGCAGCTCGAAGAGCTCACCATACTGCTGGTAGAAGATGACCCGATATTACTCAAACTGAACACCGCACTGATCTCCCGTTTCGGGTGCAGCGTCCTGAGCACCGAGTCGCCCCTGAAGGCTCTGGAACTGGTGACAGGTCATGAGAGAACGATCGATCTACTGATCACCGATGTGGTCATGCCGCAGATGGATGGACGGACACTCTCGAAGAAGGTCCTTGAGCAGCAGCCTGCGATCAGATGCCTCTTCGTATCAGGATACACAGCGAATGTGATCGCCCATCATGGGATCCTTGATGAGGGTATTCACTTTCTCCAGAAGCCCTTCTCCTCGGCTCAGCTCGCCTCTGCGATCAGGGGCATACTCGATCTGGAACAGGCGATCGATTGAAACCGCAGCTACTCACCCCGGGGAGGGCCTCCTATGCCTGCAGCGAAGCCCTTCCGGCATGGTAGACCAGCAGGATGTCACCGGGCAGGTCCATGATCTGCTCGAGCCATGCATGGGCAGCGGTATCGGGATCGAACCCGACAAAGAGCACGGCAGAGGGCATCATGGCTCTTCGCACGGCTGTCAGCGGATCATCAGTCGCAACGATCACCAGATCCACATCGATCCGTGCACCTGAGAGGAGCCTCTCCATCCGGTGTTTGACTCCCGGCACATCATCTGATGGACCTACCGTCCTGATGACCCGCAGCGTAGTGTTCACCCATTGCGGATTCTTCGAGAGCAGGAACGCCAGCAGTACCATCAGGGTGTCATGCTCATCATCAGACCACCAGATATTGATCATGCCGTTTGTCCCTGCCGCACCTCTGTGCTTGGCCCCACCTGATACGATGATCAGACTCCTCCTCATCTTCTTCACCAGCTGCAGGGTCTTGATGTAGAGGTCTCTCTTCTGTTCATCCTGACTCCATCCGAGCAGCACGGTGTTCGGCTTCAGACCACTGATCCCGTGACATTGGACAAGAGCAGAGATCGCCGTATGCATATTCTCCTCGACCACGACCACGGGAAACGCTGGGATCTGTTCCTGCAGGATGAAATGATGGAGCACTTCTTCAGCTTCATGCCGCTGCTCGAAGAGATCTTCAAGCCTTCCCCGGATTACCTGAGCGATAGAGACCATACCGTTACCGGCTGTGAACTGACAGGCGAAATCAGCCAGATGACGCCGGTTGAAGGCACCTCCGCTGAGTACCAGGATAGAAGGACGCCAGTTCTTTGGATGATAGACTTTCCGTTCGAGCAGGAGCAGAGCATCACGTGCCCGCTGGTAGATGAGCCCGCTCTCGACATCCCCCCACTCCACTTTCAGATCGACCCGTGCGATCGCATAATACAGCAGTGCACTGAGCAGCAGTGCGGCCACTGCTGCTGCAGCACTGATGAGAAACATGACCGCAAGACAACCGGCGGCCCCGAAGAGCGACACAGACCAGTGATTCATACGGAAGGTAGGCCGGAAACTCGGGTTCTTTGCTCTCATCTCTGAGAAACAGGCAAGATTCACCGTCCCGTAGGTGAGAAGGAAGCACATGGTGATGACCGGAGCGACCGTGTTGAGATCACCCAGCAGGATCCCTGCCTGCGATATGATGAAGGTGAGTACGATAGCATTCCGAGGTTCTTCTGAAGGCCCGCTGCCTCGTGAGAACCAATCGAGCACCGGAAAGATCTTATCGCGGGCGAAGGCCTGCAGGATGCGGGGTGCTCCCATCATGCTCCCCAGGGCTGAGGAGAGTGTCGCACTGAATACTCCTGCATAGATGAGCATCGGTACCAGGGCATGATCACGCATGACGAAACCGGGACCCAGGAGCTCTTCTCGTGCGACGCCTGCAGCCAGCAGCAGGGCAGCGACCACATAGATGCAGGCAGAACATGCGATGGAGAGCAGGGTCCCCGCAGGAAGGGACCTGCCGGGGTCCTTCAGGTCTCCCGACATGTTCACTCCTGCCATGATACCGGTGACCGCCGGGAAGAACAGCGCGAACATCGAGAAGAAACCGGTGCCCTCCGACCATCTGGGTGACAGGTTCTCAGTGAGGATAGCAGGAGAGAACGCCAGAGCTCCCCCAATGAAGAAAGAGGCTATGGAGAGCATGAGAATAGCCAGGATACCGTACTGGATACGTATAGTCCATCCCGCTCCCTTATAGACACTGGCAAAGATGACGATATTGGTGATCGTCGAGAGGACTCTGGCAGATATCCCGATACCGGGGAACGCAGAGGTCAGAGCCTCGGTGAACCCGATGACGTAGAGCGTCACTGCCGCCGCCTGTGCCAGATAGAAGATGATGGCTATGACCCCGCCGAACTTGATACCCAGAGAACGGCTGATAAGATAGTACGCACCGCCGCCCTGTACCTTCATGTTCGTTGAGATCGAAGATATGGAAAGACCGGTGATCAGGGTAATGGATTTTGCAGCGATCAGGATAAGCAGGGTATAGAGGAACCCTGCGTTCCCGACTACCTGTGCAAAACGGAGGAACATGATGACACCGAGGATGGTCAGGATACTCGGTGTGAACACCCCGCCGAACGTGCCGAATCGTCGTACATCCTCTTGCCGGGAATGTGCTGAAAGCTCCTGTCTCTGAACCATTCGATCACCCCTCACATCGATAGACCGATTTCATGCACGGCGATACTCATGTTGAGCACTACTCAAAACCAGGCTTGATCGTCAATGCTAGGATGCAACCCCCTCTGCAAAGGGGATCTGCCAAAGCTGAAAGACCGGCTGATCAGGAAGATATGGGGTACCATCAGACAGAGAAGCACCCGTTCAAGTCAGCACAGCACCAGTCGACTGTATTTCCATTATACCAGTGATCCCGGTACAAGAGGAAGTCGGTACCCGTTCATTCAGCAGATATCTCAGCAGGAGTTCCCGCACAAAAGAGCATCTGCAACGCCGCCTCCTGAGGTCAGACCACCTTCCCCACCATCGTCAGCAGCGCTCCCCTCCTGCTGCACGTCATCTGCTGCTGCAGGAGACGAACTCCGCGTACGTCAGTGCATCTGAGATATCACTATGGATATGGTCCGCATCGATGATCCCCAGAGAGGTCAGTTTATCCCTGATCTTCTCATTAGCCCCAGAAATCACCAGTTCACAGTGGCGTTTGTGCAGTTCGCCGTGTATCGTTTTGAGTCGATGCAGCGCAGAAGTGTCGATGATCGGGACATAGCGGAACCGGAGGATGACGCATCTGCAGGAGTCATGGCTCTTCTCGGTGATATGCACGAAGTTATGAGCTGAACCGAAGAACATGGGACCATTGAGCTCGAAGATGGCTATACGGTCCGAATAGCTGCCCAACTCTGCAGAGAAGAGAGTGTCGTCTGACTGCTTGGTCGTCAGCAGCGGTGCGATCTCGATAGAATCGGACATACGCTTCATGAACAGGATCGTAGAGAGAACGAACCCCACCGGGATGGACACGGTAAGGTCTATGAGGATCGTAAGGAAGAAGGTCGTCAGGAGCACCAGTGATTCGTAGCAGTTGATCCTGAGAGAACTGAAGAAGACATCGAGTTCGCTCATGTTCCAGGCGACGACGATCAGTACCCCTGCGAGGGTAGCCATCGGGATATAGGTGATGATCGGCATGGCGAACAGATATACCAGCAGCAGAAACAGGGCATGCACGATACCGGCGACAGGAGTCCTGCCGCCGTTCTTGATGTTCGCAGCGGTTCGGGCGATCGCACCGGTGGCGGGGATCCCCCGATCAGCGGCAGGATGACATTCGCAGCCCCTGAGCGATCAGCTCCATGTTCGACCGGTGCTTACCGCCGATCATCCCGTCTGAGACCACAGCTGAGAGCAGTGATTCCAGAGCCCCGAGGATGGCGATGCTCACCGCGGGAACGAACAGGACACGAACGCTGTCCAGACTCAGGTCCATAGGCTGCAGCTGGGGCATCGCAAAACTGATAGTCCCGTACCGGGTATGGATCGTATCTACCGGCAGTCTGAAGAACCACACGGCAGCTGAGGTGAGTACGATCGCCGCGAACGTCCAGGGGACTTGGGAGCGACCGCCGGCATAAAGACGATCATGAGGATCGTGAGCAGACCGATCAGCAGCGCATAGAGATTCACATCAGAGAGGTGGGCAGCATAGGCTCCCCATTTTCCCAGAAAGTCTCCGGGAAGATGTTCGATGTTCATCCCGAACAGATCATTGATCTGTGTGGTGAAAATGATCACGGCGATCGCTGTGGTGAAGCCGATGATCAGCGTCTGAGGGATATACTTGAGCAGGGATCCCATCTTCAGCAGACCGAACACGATGAGCATGACACCCGCCATGAACGTCGCTGTGAGCAGCCCCTCGAAGCCATGGGTGGCAATGATCGAATAGATGATGACGATGAACGCCCCGGTAGGACCGCCGATCTGCACCCTGCTCCCACCGAAGAGGGAGATGATGAGCCCCCCGACGATAGCGGTGATGATACCCTTCTCGGGACTTACCCCGGAAGCGATAGCGAAGGCTATGGCAAGCGGGAGCGCTATGATACCGACAATGATCCCTGCTGAGAGATCTCTGACAAGCTGCTTGCGGGGGATCCCCTGCAGTACCATCGTGAAAAGCTTAGGAACGAACTCATTGGTAGACATGGTTGTACGCACTCCCTGATGTGGAGAATTCAGTCGCAGGAGCACACAAGATGCACTGCATCTACGGCGAACATACCATGCATCCTTGTAGAGAAAATTACAAGTAGGCGCCCCCCTGCGCCCAGGATATTTCTGCACAATGATTGAGGGGGGATCCCGGGAGAGTGTACAGGTACAGCTTCAGAGCATATCCAGGCGTTCCCCGGCACCGAAAGCTGCTGCGAAGTAGCCCCGAGAGGGGGCTCTCTTATTGAAAAATCAGTGATTCTTCGGTACCATGAAAGCAGACAGGCAGGGACTGCCCTTGGTTCATCCCTCTGCAGATCCTGTCACACACACGCAGATAGAGTACATACTCATTTGCTTCAACAAGGATGAAATGATGAACAGGCTCATTGAACTGGCACTGGCAGAAGACCTCGCAGACATCGGGGATGTGACTTCACAGGCGATCTTCTCAGACGAAGAGGATACCTTCTATCTGTATGCAAAGGACTCAGGGGTGCTCTGCGGCAGCGGTATATGGAACGAGGTGTTTTCTGCGGTCGATCCCGATGTCAGGATCGAATGGTCCTTCTCTGATGGACAGCAGATTCCCCATGGAGCCCTCATCGCAGTCTGTACCGGTAAGGTCCTGTCCATCCTGACTGCAGAACGTACAGCGATCAACTTCCTCTCACATCTCTCGGCGATCGCGACCAGGGCATACCAGTATACGATCGAGGCACACAATACAAAAGCAGTGATCCTGGATACGAGAAAGACCCTCCCCGGATACAGGGAACTGGCAAAGTACGCAGTGACCTGCGGTGGGGCACAGAACCACAGACAGGGACTGTACGACATGGTCATGATCAAAGACAACCATGCCGATGCAGCCGGCGGCATCACTTCAGCAGTCACCCGGGTACGCAGCAGATGGGAGGACCGATTCTCCATCGAAGTCGAGACCCGTGACCTTGAAGAAGTGCGGGAAGCACTCAGCTGCGGTGTGAACCGGATCATGCTTGATAACATGAGCTGCGATATGATGCGCCAGGCAGTCGAGATCATCGGCGGCAGAGCCGAAGTGGAAGCTTCAGGTAATATGAGTCTTGAGCGGATCAGAGAAGTTGCCGGAACGGGAGTCGATTTCATCTCCGTCGGGGATATCACCCACTCGGTCAGAGCATTCGACTTCTCCCTGAAACAGACCCCTCCCCAATAAAGGAATACCCCATATGAGTGATGAGCAGGCTTTGCTACGTGAGATTCTGGAACTCAAGAAGTACTTCGGGAAACGGCTGCTGATTCCAGCCCACCACTACCAGCGGTCAGAGATCGTCGAGGTTGCGGACCTCGTAGGAGATTCCTACAAGCTGGCGGTAGATTCTGGGAAGTCTGATGCTGACTATATCGTCTTCTGCGGTGTGAGATTCATGGCAGAAGGAGCTTCAGTGCTAGCACAGGAGTATCAGCGCGTCCTGCTTCCCGAAACGACCGCGGTATGCCCCATGGCGGAGATGATCACCTATGAGAAAGCGGATCGGGCTCTCTCATTGATCAGAGAGACCTGTGATCGAGCAGTCGTTCCGGTGGTCTATATGAACGCACATGCTGACATGAAGGCCTTCTGCGGAGAACACGGAGGAGCGGTCTGTACCAGCTCCAATGCCCGAAAGATCCTTGACCACTACTTCGCACAGGGAAAATCGGTCTTCTTCTTTCCCGATCAGTATCTGGGGATCAACACCGGGATCCAGATGGGCCTGCACACACATGAGATGAAGAAGATGACCAGAGATTTCAGGATCGTCCCGGTCTTTCCCGATGACACCTCCACCCATGAAGCGGCAAGGATCTATGTATGGGACGGATTCTGTCCGGTACACCAGAGATTCTCCCTTACTCAGATCGAAGCTCTGCGTGAGGAGTATCCCGATATCACCATCATCGTTCACCCTGAAGTCCATTCATCGGTAGCAGCGACTGCTGACCTGACCGGTTCTACCGAGCAGATCTTCGCCGCAGTACGTGGCGGGGCACCCGGGACCGTCTGGGGCATCGGGACCGAATACAACTTCGTCCACCGGATCGCTCTCGAGGGTGCACGATGGAACAAGATCGTGATCCCGTTGGAGAGGAACCTCTGCCCGAACATGGATAAGACCACCGTCTCATCCCTGCTCGATACCCTGAGAGAACTCAAACGTATCGATCTTGACCGGAATCTCACTTCTGCCAGAGAGATCACCGTCGACCATACGATCAGAAAAGATGCCGCGGCGGCGCTGCTGAAGATGATCGAGATCGTAGAAGGAGCTTGATGACATGCAGGAGATCTATGACGTACTGATCATCGGGACCGGTATCGCCGGACTCACCACAGCCATACGGCTGCATGAAGCCGGGATAAGACTGCTGATCGTCTCCAAGGAGTCAGACCCGATCGAGACGAATACCCGATATGCTCAAGGGGGCATCATCGCCTGGAAACAGGGAGATCCACCGGCATCACTGGCTGCTGACATCTATGAGGCAGGTCAGCATTACAACAGCACGGATGCAGTACAGACGCTCTCCCAGGACGGCCCCAGCCTGGTCTTCGATTTCCTCATCGACCATATCGGGACGCAGTTCAGTACTGATGAGCAGGGACATATCGATTATACCGAGGAGGCTGCTCACTCTGACAGGAGGATCATCCACTTCGAGGATCATACCGGAGAACAGATCGAACAGGCACTGTATGCCTATGCACAGAAGATCAGTGTGCCCATACTTGCTGACCATACCGCCATCGACCTGATCACGAACAATCATCACTCGAACGATACACAGGAACTGTACAGACAGCGCGAAGTCTTCGGTGCCTATATCCTGGAGAACACCACAGGCGAAGTCAAACGCTGCTGTGCCCATCATGTGGTACTTGCCACAGGCGGTGTGGGGAACCTCTACCAGCATACGACCAACCCCACCGGTGCTACCGGCGACGGCATCAGCATGGCCTATCACGCCGGAGCCGATATCATCAACACCGAGTTCGTGCAGTTCCATCCCACCTCCCTCTTCCATAAAGATATCAAACGGTTCCTGATCTCTGAATCCCTGCGCGGAGAAGGTGCCAGGCTGACCGATCTTCAGGGCAATGAGTTCATGAGCAGATACTCGCCGCTGGGAGATCTGGCCCCCCGTGATGTGGTAGCCCGCAGCATCTATGATCAGATGAGTCGGGATGGTACCGAATATGTCCTGCTCAATCTTGCGGATCACTACCAGGGCAGCCAACCGATCACCACACGATTCTCTCAGATCTCCGGAGTCTGCAAGAGGGGCGGCATAGACATCACGCGGGAACCCATCCCGGTCGTCCCTGCAGCTCACTACTTCTGCGGGGGGATCAAGGTAGATACCTGTGCAAGGACTTCGCTGAAGAATCTCTATGCGGTGGGCGAAGTCAGCTGCACAGGACTGCACGGTGCGAACAGACTGGCATCAACCTCTCTGCTCGAGGGACTGCTGTGGGGCTGGAATGCAGCCGGGAACATCATGGGTGCGATGTGTGAGCAGCCATTGACCGAAACCTCTACAGCAGAGCTCAAACGAGTGAAGCTTGAACGATTCGCCCATATCCCGGAGTGGGATACTCCGCAGGATCAGGAGACCTTCGATCCGCTGCTGCTCAAACAGGACTGGAAAGCGATCCAGCTTACCATGTGGAACTATGCAGGGATCATCAGGACAAAGAAGGGACTCGATCGGGCACAGGCAGACCTCGGGTACTATGCCCATAGGATACTCAAGTTCTATCGCGAAGCCCAGCTGACCAGAGATATCATCGAACTGAGAAACGGTATCACCACTGCCAGGATCATCGTCGGTGCCGCACTGCACAATACCGTATCTACCGGATGCCACTATCGGATCTGACAGGATCGGCAGCTGTTGCACAGAAACTGAGGGTACCGTGATGAGAAATCGGTAAAATAACGCTGAAGACCTGCACAAGCCGGTGTACATATGCTATATTCAACGCATGTTCATCGATATCTCAGCACAGATCGGGGCATTGACCCCTGCAGAACAGAACAGACTCTTCAAGAAGATCGCTACGTTCCTCTCGGTCAGAGAGCTCAACGCAGTGATGGAAGACGTTGCGCAGGGGATACCGCTGCTGCGTTCACACCAGAGACTTGGCATATTCCACCGCTACACAGCCGATATCCTCCGGTGCCTGGAAGCGACCGGCAAGCGCACTCCTCGTCAACTTGACCTATATATATTAAGGTGATTACTATACGAGATGGTGCAGTTGTGATATATTGATGGTTTATTACATTGAAACATCCGTCAGGAGGATCCAAGTGAAACGAATATCACGAGTTCTTATCTTGCTCATGATCAGCACCCTGCTCATCATGACCGTCGTATCCTGCAAGTCTACCGAACCATCGGTACAGCAGAGTGTCGCTGAACAGCCGGTCACAGAAGCTGCCATTGAAACACCTTCAGAGACTGTCCCTGTCGTGAAGCCTGAACCTGCAGAGACTCCCGCACCTGTCGTACCGGCAGAACCCGAAGCTCCTGCTGCTGTCAAGCCAGAGGCTGTAGCCCCTGCCGTTGCTGATAAGCCGCAGCAGCCTGTCGAGACAGATTTTCATCTCTATGTACTGCATACCAATGACACCCACGGCCGAGTGCTCGAAGGAGCCTATGACGGTATGGGATTCGCCAAGATCTCAACGATCGCCGGTATGTACCGTGAACAGGCTGATAACGTCCTGCTGCTTGATGCCGGGGATGCGATGCATGGGACGACCCTTGCCACCCTCGTCCAGGGCGAGAGTATCGCACAGGTGATGAACACGGTGGGCTATGATGCCATGGCTGCAGGGAATCATGATTTCAACTACGGGTATGAACGTCTGATCGAACTCAACGAGCTGACAGATTTCCCCATCCTCTCTGCCAACACCTACGCTGCCGAAGGATCCAGGATCCTCCCTCCCTATACCATATTCACCTACAATGATGTGAAGGTCGCTGTCTTTGGTATCACTACCAGTGAGAGCTACTATAAAGTCCATCCGAAACATATCGAAGGACTCACCTTCGCCGATTCTGTCCAGACCAGTCAGGAGATGGTTGATACCCTCTCATCAGAAGCGGATGTCATCATCGCGCTCGTTCACCTCGGGGTCGATGAGGCAAGTACCGATACCAGCATCAGGATCGCTGAGCAGGTCTCAGGCATCGATCTGATCGTTGACGGTCACAGCCACACGACCCTCCCTGAAGGTCTGCTGGTCAATGACACACTGATCGTGCAGGCAGGCAGCTATGATAAGAGCCTCGGTGCGGTCGATATCCATATCGTCGATAGACAGGTCACCGGGATCACTGCCCAGCTCTACTCGAAAGAACAGGTAGCTGAACGGGAGATCGCCGATGATCCTGCAGTAATCGCAGTGGTCGAGGACCTGATCATCGAACAGGATAAGATCACCAACGAAGTGGTCGCTTTCACCAATGAAGTGCTTGATGGTGAACGGGAACAGGTAAGGACCCGCCCCACGAACCTTGCAAGGATCATTACCAGTGCGATGGTAGAGGCTACCGGTGCCGACTGTGCGATCACCAACGGCGGCGGTATCAGGGCATCCATCCAGCCCGGAGAGGTCACCATGGGTGAGATCATCTCCGTTCTTCCCTTCAACAACACCTGTGTTGTCGTGAATATCACAGGTGAAGAACTGTATCAGGCAGTGGAACATGGTTTGAGTCAGGCTCCGGAACCTAACGGTGCCTACAGCCAGCTCGGCAATCTTGTTGCCATCTACAATATCTACAATGAACCGGGCAACAGAGTCTACAAACTCAAGATCAACGGTGAGACGGTAGATAAGGATGCCACCTACAGTGTCGCTACCAATGACTTCATGGCAGCCGGCGGAGACGGGTATACCATGTTCGCAGGCAAGCCCCTTCAGGCTGAGGTGGGGACCCTCGACGGAGTGCTCATCGAATACATGAAGACCTACTACCCGATTCCCTAGATTCGATATCGGACATACGAAGATCATAAGCAGCTGCCGTAACGGCAGCTGCTTTCATATACAGCAGCTATCGCGGGCGAATCGTGTTCGTTCTGCTCTTTGGAGCCATATATGGGTTCAGATCTCTATGCAGCATTGACATTCATCCTGGTGACGACCTTCAGTCCCGGTCCGAACACCCTCTCGAGTGCAACCATGGGGCTGATCTACGGATACCGCAGGTCCCTTCCCTATCGTGCAGGGATCGGCACAGGGTTCTTCATGTTGATGCTCTTCTGTGCTCACATCTCAGAACTGCTGCTGCAGCGCTTCTCAGCCCTGCAGCCGTACCTTTCGATCATTGGTGCCGCCTATATCGTCTATCTCGCGCTCATGACCCTCAGGGCTGACCTTCGCATCACCGGATCAGACCAGATGCCGCTGCGATTCGCAAACGGCATGGTCCTGCAGTTCGTCAATGTCAAAGTGATCATCTACGGGTCATGCTCTACAGTACCTTCTTCCAAGACATGTCTGTGCCCTCTGTCCAAGCCTATGGGACCGCAGCGGGGCTTGCCCTGTGCTCGTTTTCCGCCATCTCACTCTGGGCTGCCTTCGGGGCTGTGATCAACCGCCACATGCACCACCGGAAGCTGCGAGTGCTGATACGGTTCATCCTCTTCTGCCTGCTCTTGGCTGTCGCCCTGCAGCTCCTGCCTCTCTCCTGAGACCTCTCTCCTGCGTACCGGTCACTGTGATCGTTGTCTTTCCCAGGAGAAATGACTATCTTATCAGGGACGGAGGTCAATCATGAGTAAAACTATCATTCTTTCGATCCTGTTCATTTCGGCCCTTGCAGCCTTTCCGCTGGCAGCACGGGGTTCCGCAGAATCACCGACAGCACCCCCACAGAGAGATATACCTCGAAGTACACCTCTGGAATCATACTCCAGAGCTGATGATGCGATCCTGAAGGATCAGCTCACAGATCTCCAGTACTGCGTCACGCAGGAGAACGCTACTGAAGCACCTTTCGCAAATGACTACTGGGATCATAAGGAGGCAGGTATCTATGTGGATGTCGTATCCGGTGAACCGCTGTTCAGTTCGACCGACAAGTTCGATTCAGGTACCGGCTGGCCGAGTTTCACCAGGGCCCTGCATCAGGACAGCGTTCGTGAGATCACCGACAGGTCGTTGGGAATGACCAGAACTGAAGTCAGGAGCACCGGGGGAGACAGTCATCTCGGACATCTGTTCTCTGATGGACCTGCTCCGGGAGGACTGCGATACTGCATCAACTCAGCAGCCCTACGGTTCATCCGGTGCAGGAGCTGGAGAACGAAGGCTACGCTGAATATCGTACGTTGTTCGAATAAGAAGACACCGTGTTCAGTGCCTTTCGGTGAACGATAGATGCCGAGGTTGTGGTCACTGCTGCCGAGGGTCCCGTACCGAAGAGAATTCCCTGCTCATCACAGGGGACTGTTCAGGATATGAACATGGCCCGACGCACGTGCTCCCTGCAGGTTCATTCAGCTTCCTGCTGCGTATCGTGGCTATCTGATCGTACAGGGTCCTGCAGTGTCCTCAGGGATCCCGACCCCAACAGATCCTGAACCTGAAGGCGTAAGCTGGTACATGACAGTCATCCTCTCGTATGACGATCCATCTACTTCGGGCATCTATTCTTCAGGTGAGCAGGTCACAGGCACAAGATCGAAGGTGTGAATGGGTTTGGTAGTATCTGGAATATGTCGTATGCTTAGTCCCGGTTCGTATCGATGATGGAATCTCTGAAGACGATATGCCCATTGATACTGATCCGCATATTGACCTCTTTACGATTCTGAATTCGCTCGTTGATCCGTTTCAAGGCGATCTCCACGAGTTTCTCATAGTTGAAATCGATACTCGAGAGGGTCGGATGGGACAACTCGCAGACAGAGGTGTTCCTGCTGCCGAGAACCATGATCTCCTCAGGAGATCTGATCCCTGCCCGATGTAGTTCATTGAGCGCCACGACCCCCATGTGGTCATTCGCGCTGATGATGACATCAGGCCTGTTCCCCTCTTTCAGCCATGCTTCCACGGCTTCCTGGTATTTCCCCATGGTCCAGGCGGTCACATCGAGTCTGTCCAGGATGATATCATCCCCATCATACTGTGCCACTGCCTGCTTGACTCCCAGCCAACGTCTCTTTGCCGCATCGAAGGGTTTCGGATTATCCATATAGGTGATATGCCTGCAGCCCCTTTCAATGAGCTCCTGGGTTGCAAGGAAGTAGGTCCTGATATAATCGATCCCAACGACATCCACCAGGTCTTCGATCGTTGCGGGCATCAGTGCCACGACGGGGATGTCCCGGCTCTGTGCCAATCGGATCAACTCGACATCGATCAGGTTCACGATGATCAGTCCATCGATCTTCTTGAGCATCTCAAGATACTGAGCCCTGCTTTGCAGATCAGTATAACTGACATAGCTGGAGACAGGATGCCAGCCGAACTCATCAGCAAGATCATGTACCGCTGTCAGGATATTCCCGAAGAGGATGTGCAACTGGTCTTTCGGGGTAGTCCCCTCACCGTTATCGATGACCACACCGATCAGGCCGTGAGAGGTTATCTCTTGTTTCTGACAATTGACGACGAAGGCTCCCTTGCTCGGGATGATCTCAACAAGGCCTTTCTCCTGGAGAATGTTGATAGCCCCTTTTCCGGTCTCATGACTGACATCATACTGCCTGCCCAACGCCCTCATGGAAGGGAGTCTCTGCCCTACCTGCAACTCACCACTGGTGATCTGTATTTCGAGTTGTTCAGCGATCTGCTGCTGCAATGTCAGTTTCGATTTTTTCTCAAGACCATTCATATTGATTCCTTACGTAAACTTACGTCTATCCTACTCAAAAAGGAGCACATACGTCAATTCCCAAACAGGAAGAATGTAAGAAGTAGTGAGGAGCTGTCTTTCAACAGCTCCCCACAAAAGCATATCTAGAACAACATTATCCCTTAACGGCTCCAAAAGCCAAACCCTTCACAAGATATTTCTGGAAGAAGATGATCACGATGATGATCGGGATGGTGATCGATACAGACGCTGCTGCTGCGATCGCACGGTATGCTGCATCCTCACCACTGGTGTACGATGCGATAGCTACCGGTAGTGTCCAATTCGCCTGGGTCAGGATCTTCGGCATGAGGAACTCATTGTAGGCCAACAGCAGGGTGAACAAGCTGGTGGTGATGATTCCCGGCCATGCGATCGGGATGATGACCTTGAAGAACGATTCGAGTCTTCCCGCTCCGTCGATCATGGCTGCCTCTTCGATCTCTTTGGGGATATCCATGAAGAAGGAACGAAGCATCCAGATGGTGAACGGCTGATTGATAGCGACCATGACGATGATCAGCAGGATCCGTGTGTCATACAGATGAGTCATCTGTGCGATGAAGTAGTACGGCAGACTGAAAGCCATTCTCGGCAGTGCCCGAAAACCAAGGGCTGCGATCAGGATGATGACCCCCAGATCTTTGAGTATCTTGCCAGGCATATCCACCGACACATCCGATGGAGATCGAGACGACCAGGGTGCCGACTGTGACGACCAGTGAGTTGAGAAAGTAGTCATAGAACTTCGACATCTGAGCTACCTGCGGCAGCACGAACAGCAAGACGAGGAACAGGCCGACGGCGATCATGTTCGTCACGGGCTTTGAAAGCCATTGCAGCCTGACTGATAGGACCGCGAATACCACGATCACGATCATGAGTACGAGCATCGCTATGGCATAGGGAACAAATGCTGATCCTTCCATGTAGAGCCACAGTTCCTCATAGTTCATCATCGTAGGCGTGAAACCAAACAGTTTCGGTTTGGGGTTGTTCGCTTCGATCGGATACTTGATAGAAGTGAGCAGGCTCCAGACGAACGGCATCACACTATAGACAACAAGGAGTATGAGAGCCAGATAGATCAATACTCTTCCGATTGGATTCTTTACTTTTTCCATTACCTACTCTCCATCTGCTGTTTGTAGGTGATTCTCAAGAACGGTATGAGAACTATGAAGATTCCGAAGACGGTCAGGATCGACATGGCGTTCGCCTTACCCAACCTGCTGAACATGACTGCAACCTTGTAGTTGTAGTACATGACCGTATCTGCCCGGAAGAGCGGATTCTGCTTCGTGATTACAAGAACCTGATCGAGGACTCGATAGGCGTCCATGACACCCATGAGACTGATGAACAGGAAGAGACTTCTCAGGTGAGGGAGGATGATGTGCCAGAGTTTCTGGAACGCATTCGCTCCGTCTACCGTAGCCGCTTCCATAAGCTGCTTCGGTAATGTCTGCAGTCCTGCGAACAGGGTGATCATGGCGAACGGGGTTGTCTGCCAGATCCCCTGACCTATGATCAGCATTCTGACCGTGGTGGTCGTCATGGTGAAGTCATAGTCGAAGAGCACCCTCAGGAGGTACCAGTAGAGTCCTGAACGGTCGAACATGGTCCTGAACATCAACGAACCGACCACCGGTGTGATGATGTGCGGGATCAAGGCCGCCGCGATGAAGAATCCCCTGAAAGCTGTGACCTGGTCGAGCAGCATCGCTATGCCGAAGCCCAGCACCAGCGAAGCAGGTACCACAGTCACGATATAGATGAACGTGAAGTTGAATGATGCCCAGAAATCAGGATCGGTGAGCATCTCCGTATAGTTCTGAAGTCCCACGTACTGTGGTGACTCAAGGTTAGAATAGGTAACGAAGTGGAACCCCAGGAACACTGCGGTCATCAACGGGATCACCATCAAGAGGACCATGATGATCACTGAGGGACTCACGAAACCGAAGAACGTCTTATCATTCATAGTTTAATACCTTAGTTTTCTTGAAAAATGAGCCTGATTCATAGTATATCAGAATCAGGCTCATATTACATCACAATCGATTACTGATTACTGGATCCTAGAGGTAGCCCTGTTTGGTTGCCTCTTCTACGTAGAGGTCAGCAGCCATATCAAGGACTTCTTTTACCGTATATTCGTCACCTGCGACCTTTGAGAGCAGGTTGTCGATCGCTGCGGTAGCAAGTCTGACTGCAGGGTTCGCACCGTAGTTTCCGGCCCCATTCGCTACCGTCGCCTGAGCGGCTGCAAGGTATCTACCACCAGCACCGGCTTCTGCGACAGCTGCTCTGGTTACCATCCCCTCTTCTGCTGCGCCCATCTGGCTTTCAAGGTCTGCTGCTTCCATGATGACCTGGAAGATCAGTTCAGGGTCTACATCGATGTTCGCAGGGATCACGTAGTAGTCTGCTGCTGCAGGTCCTGCATGAGGTCCGCCCTCTACGACCCGTGGAGCCGGAGCGAATCCGATCTTGCCAACGAGAAGTGACTTCGTAGGATCATCCATGTTCGCTGCTCGTGAAGTCCATGTGACACATGAAGCGAGGGTCCCTGTCTCCATACCGATCTCAGAATCATCGATCGACCAGGTAAGTCCCTTCTCGCCCATGGTCGCACGATATACTTCGAGTATCTTGTTGACAGCCTTCACACCGATCTCATTGTTGAATGCAGGTGTATTGTCATCGTTGAGCCATTTCCCACCATATCCTATGAGGAAGTTATGGAACTCGATCCTCCAAGCCCAACCAGCATGCAGGTTGATCGTGAAAGGAAGGTCGATGCTCTCTTCAGCTTTCAGAACCTGTGCCGTAGCGATCACATCATCATAGGTCTCTGGGACTTCAAGTCCGTATTTCTCGAACAGGTCCATGTTGTAGAAATAGTTCATGGAGTTTGAGATGATAGGGATACCATAGGTCTTTCCCTCGAATGAACCGAGTCCGTACAGTGCCTCTGAGATATCACCGAGGTCATACTTATCAGCATACTTGGCGATAAGATCATCAAGCGGCATCAGCCAGCCTTCAGCAGCCATTTCCAATACGAACCCATCATCACCATGTACGATCTCATAGGGAGATGTACCGGATCCTGATAGTGCGAGTCGAACCTGTTCCTTTGCTGAACCTGAATCGAACATCTGGACATTGACAGTCAAGTTCTTGACTGAGTTACTCTTCTCGAGTTCCCCAGCATAGAACTCTGTGATCGGATATCTCCAGCCGATCATGTCGATCGTTGTCTTCTGTGCCGGTGCGGTGATCGCGCTTTCTTCTGCAGGTGCAGCTGCTTCCTGCTGTCCACCAGCGAAAAGTGCAATCGGAGCCACCAGACAGACCATAATCATAAATGCTAATAATTTCTTGTTCATGTTTCCCCCTTTTGAAAACTGACAGCGTAGTCATTACGTACATTAACCATACCACAGTCGTAAGCTTACGTCAAATAAAAAGTTGCTTTTTTTCAATCAGGTAGGACGCTTACACCTCTATCAACCACCAGCGACATACAGACTCAAGGGATCGGCGCTGCGGGACCTGCACATCAGCAACCTGCATACCGGTATGAAAGTTCACATCATACTGGCCTGCAGCAAGGAGATAGACGACTCCTTAAAAACTCTCTATTACTTAGCATTGAGATCTGTGAGGGGAAGCAGAAAAGCATCTGGCAGCCATATGGGATGAAATAATCAGCCACCAGAAGCGATGCTGCTCGTCACGATATTGGTAAAAAAACCAGAGGCATCTTCAGGAGTCTGCTGTGTACGAGTGTGCCACCTGCCATGACCACAGGCCAACCGGTTCATGCCGTATACCCCCTAAAGGGAGCAAACTTATGCGAAGCTCATCACAGGGCTTGCTCTGAGGGCCACCGTCCAGGTTTCGGTAGGATCGAAAGAGGTAGCAAAACAGAGCATATGCGTACACCTGAGAACCTGTGCCAAGAATGTGTGAGACACCTGCTACCGTGCTCACCGAACGTTCTTTCGGGAGAACCTGGCATGATTACCGGAGCTGAGTCCTTTATGTTGAATCCACCCTATGACCTAGTAGAACAGTCATGTTTTCTGGTGCATAGGGGTCTTCAACATCTCATCTCAGATGCTTCTATCTGCCGATATCCAGCAGGTGAATCCATACAGTCACCACGATGCACCTGGTGATTCCGCTGCGGTTAGAATCGTACATTCTCGTTAATAATTACTTATAAACTCTGTATTATGATATCATTTTTGTCATAGACAGGACCTGGCATCTACAGGTATGTATGATTATCATAGTTATCTGTAAAGCACCGTAATACTACAGATAGCGAATCCTCTCGATGCTCCTCTGTCAGTCAGACCTTCTTCGAAAGCAATCGAATCAGCCCGGAATCAGCATCAAGCTCTACGATATCTCCTGATTCTATACGACTGAACGGGTCCTCTGACAGGTCTGTCAATGCAGGGATGCACATGATGACACAGCCTAATGCGATCTTACTGGTCATCTCGGTGAAGACGATCCCTTTAGGAAGCGTATCTACCAGCTTCGCTGCATGAAAGGCTTCTGTCCAGCCTGAGGATCCTTTAGCACCCCGCACGATGAGGATCTTACCAGTATAGCACTCACCTTCGAGTGAGTGACCACGCTCTACGATCTTCCCTTCTAGAGGCAATGTCCCGCCCCAGCCTGAGATCGCCTCATCACTCACCAGAGCCTCGCCTATGCACGTACCGGGATACACAGTCCGTCCTGTGATCGTTATCTCATCTATCGGGCTCATACAATCAACTCCTGTGCCTTACCTGAAACTGCAGCTTCCACACATTGCGCCGTGCTATAGTAATAGGTCTCGATACCGGTCAACACCGGATAGTAGTGGGCCTGCTTTGCTGAGTTGGTCGCAGCTGTTCTCGTGTTATCAGGAGAGACCATGGAGACTGCAGGACAGGAATCTGACATGAGGGAGATCCCGGCTCGCTCCAGGATCTCAGCATAGCCCTGTCTTTTTGCCAGATGCCTGAGAGGATCCGGCAGGAAGATCCACATCTCTGTATTCTCACTGATACGTCTACCGTGTAATAATCGGACGATCTCCCAGATCTCCTCGATCCCACTGTGCGGACAGCCTATCAGTACAAAATCAATATCACTGGAGGCTCCTGAATTGAGCCGTTCACGGATCGATCTGCGGACCTTCTCCGTATAGACATAGGTCTCAAGAGGTTTCCTGTTATCAAGTGCCATCTCAAGCGTATGAGCCTCGGGGGTCATACCCGCGATATGGAACATCTCCACCCCGCCGGAGGCAGCCGCTGCCGATGCACACTGCTTGATCATGGCCATATCATATCTGCCGGTGACCCCTTGGATCACCCCTACCTGTTCTTTGAAGGACTGTCCGGTGAAATACCCGAGAGTACCCCAGTCATAGCTATCCACGATCGGAACCTGAACATCTATCTGATATCTCGCCTTCCGGTTCTGCGGAAGATGGAGTCCCCAGTTCGGGGTCCTTCCGGTATAGGCTGAAGCCCCGGCACTCTCCATGCCTTCGGTATTGGTCCGAGCCCCGGCTATCGAGTTGGCGAAGGAGATCGCACTCGACTCCATCCAGGCCAGGTGCTGACCGAAGAGCGGCACAGTACCAACAAGATAGGGAGTGCAGGTATAGTAGCAGTTGAATCCCACCTGCTTGTAGAACTCTTCACATCGCACACCCCATTCGAAGTTCTTCTCCGAGACATTCTGCTTCTGCCAGCAGCTCTTATCCATCGTGTTGATGAGGGAGAAGGTGAAGGTATCGACCGGTTCGATTCCTGCATCGGTATCAGAATTCAGGAGAAACTCCTTGAAGACCCCTTCCAAACCCCCACGATCCTCAGCAAGGCTCTGGATGAAAGGTGATCCCCCCAAGCCTCCCGCGACACTGGCTACTTCTACGAACTCTTCTGCCCCAAGAGCATTGGCATAGTCGATCAATAACACCATAGCAGCCTCTTTGACAGGGCCGCAGCTTCCATCAGCCATACGTTTCTCATAATCAGTCAGTCTTACCAAAATGATATCTCCAGATCCTCATCTATAAGGATCACGTTGATCCTCCCGGCCGGGAAGGAATTCTCGATGATCGACCAGTAGCGGCAGATCTTATCAGGCTGCTGCATCTCATACATCTGCCGCTCTTCGCGTAAGGAGTCTTTGCTTCCAGCCTGAGGGCATTCACCGGTGCTGTATGGTTCCTGATCCTGTCCATGCAGCTTCAAGGTTCGGAACGATCTTGTTCCGCCCGATGAAGATGACCACATCCTTGGCCCGAACATGATGGGCGCGGCACGATTACCGAACATATCGAGGTTGACCGGTGTTCCCTCTTCTGTGTTCGCATTGGTTCCAGCCAGGTAAAGATCCTGACTCTTCTCATTCTGTCAAACTGTAACATCCTCATTTTCTACAGACGAATCATCCTTGTAGGATCTACACGTTATCATTGTTGTATCCTTACGTCAATTTTTTTATTTGTGATCAAACATCTACAGAACAACCGTATTAAGGCTATTACATATATTTTTGCCACATAAACATCTTACATGTGTAAGTCTGTGTAATGCTAACAGTAAGGCGATTGTAAGTTTTCAATTGTGTTTTCTCAGTTTATGCAGTATACTGCTTCCACATAAGATAAGCATAAGGAGATAGTCTGATGGGAAGATATCAGAAAGCCAAAGAGGTTGTCCGGGCCTATTTCGATGAGATGGACACAGCGACTCCTGAGACAGTCACTGCAATCATCGCTGAGCATACCACAGCAGATTACAGCTGGAAGGGAGTCTATCCTTTCAGGGAACAGACCAGTGCCGCAGCGGTTGCAGAAGTCTTCTGGAGACCGTTCCTCACTGGAGTGAAACACGTACAACGCCGACAAGATATCTTCATCGGCGGGGACAATGAGATCTCAGAGGGCATCTGGGTCATGAGCATGGGACACTTCATGGGGCTCTTCGACGAAGAGTGGCTGGGGATCAGACCTACCGGCAAGATGGTCAGTCTTCGATATGCAGAATTCTGCAAGGTCGAGGATGGGAAGATCGCAGAGACAGGACTGTTCCTTGATCTGATCGGTTTCATGGATCAGGCAGGGGTCTACCCTCTTCCCCCTTCGACCGGACACTACTTCATCTATCCGGGACCAAAAGACCATAATGGACTGCTCTTCGAAGATGCACCGGCCCTGGAGGCTGTGAAGACTCTGGATCTTGTGAACAAGATGGTCCAGGATCTCTCCGATCTCAACGACAGCGGAGCTGAGGGATGTCCTCCCGAAGTACTTGAGAAGGCATGGGCAAAGGATATGATCTGGTATGGACCGGCGGGTATCGGTGCAAGCTATACCATTCCCCGGTACCAGATGCAGCATCAGTTGCCATTCCGTAACAATCTCGCTGGTAAAAAGTTCAATGGACATGTTTGCCGTTTCGCAGAAGGGAGTTTTGCCTGCTTCTTCGGATGGCCGAACCTGACGAACAAACCACTCGGAGGTTTCTTAGGCCTTCCGGGGGGCGGAGATATTGCTGCTGACATGCAGGTAGTCGATGTCTACTACCGGGTCGATGATAAGCTCTCAGAGAACTGGGTTCTCATCGATATCCCATGGTGGCTCAAACAGCAGGGACTCGATCTGTTCGAGAGGACAGCATCCATCTATAACCCGAAACTATCACACTAGTACAGATAGCCCCTTATGGCTGTGATGCCCCCAATGATCATGAGACTCATGAGCATTGGGGGCTATTCTTGTGCACTGAAGCGTACAGAGACTCTGACAGCATAGCCGGTCTCTGCAGGATGAAGACACCACCTGCCGGGTGGACAGAATCAGTCGTGTCGGAGTGAACAGCGGAATCTGGGATGCATCCCCGTCCCACAGGTCTTTTGTTCTGAGCGAAAAAAAAGACCACTGATGAGGTAAATCACCAGGGTCTCCTTGCTGCCGTGAAGCAGATCTTACATAAGATCTCGCGCTTTTCTAGCAGAATTGCCAGTCTTCTCGCAGTATGCCATATGTCGAAGCTTTCCGTTCTCAAAGACAGATTTCATCTTGATCGCTCCGCCCCATCGACTTGTAAGCTGTTTAGCTCCTTCACGACGAGCATTCTTGGATATTGGTCCAGCCATATTGTAATCCTCCAATAATTCTCACAGGTGTTGTTAATATATCGAATTTGTATCAGTTGGTCAAAGGTTTTTGTTGCTTACGAGCAGGATTTTCTCTATTTTAAGGGCATGAAGGTATTTCATCTGGCAGCTTTAGGACTCAGATATCTCGTTATCGCACCGATCCTGCTCTACCGGCATATCATCTCACCGATGATCCCGAGCAGGTGCATCTACAATCCAAGCTGCTCAGCGTACAGTATCGAAGCCATCAAACGACACGGCGTGCTCAAAGGTCTGCTACTCGGATCCTTCCGGATAGGCAGGTGCCATTCGATGTTCACCGGCGGTGATGACCCGGTCCCGAAGACCGTGAGCTGGAAACAGATCTCAGCAGACTACCGAAGGTTCAGAGACCGGGATTAGTCCGCTGCTGCAGCGATCTCCCGAATGAAGGGGATCAGCACGTTCAGCGCACGTTCATTATGCCCGCCCTCGGGTATGATGATATCCGCATAGGCCTTGGTCGGTTCGATGAATTCAAAATGACCGGGTCTTACCACCTCAAGATACTGCTGTATCACCGATGCAGGGGTACGCCCTCTATCCTGCACATCCCGTTCAAGACGTCGAATGAACCTGATATCATCAGGGGTATCGACGTACAGCTTCAGATCGAGCAGTTCCCTGATCTGCCTGTCATACAGGACCATAAGGCCTTCGATGATCACCAGTGGCCGAGCTTCCACGAGCTGGCGTTCATCCCGTCTGCGGTGATGAACGAAATCATACTGGGGCATCTCGATATCCCTGCCCTCCTTGAGACTGCACAGGTGCTCATAGAGCAGCCCGGTATCGAAGGCTTCAGGGTGGTCGAAGTTGTATGCGGTGATATTGGCATTGCTGATGTACTCGGCAGATCGATAGTAGTTATCCTGAGGGATGAAGACGAAATCCGAGATGATCTCTGATATCTTCCGTACGATTGTCGATTTTCCTGATCCCGATCCCCCGGTGATGCCTATGATCTTCACTCGTCTGTCCACTCGTATCCCCCATCTGATTCTATCGAATACCTCATCATAGCGGTTCGATGACCATCTATACAAGAATATAATGATGATTTCCATATATTCGTGTACAGAAAACAGGTATAATAGGCTAAAGAAATCACTCGAAGAGGTCAGCCTGGAATATGTCCATACGAAAACTGCTGTCAGTCCTGTTCATACTATGCGTTCTCACGAGTATACCTGCGCTACTTTCTGCTGATGAGCTTGCTCTTGCAAGTTGGAATGTACGTATCCTCTCTGACGGAAGCCGGGACGATCGGGAGCTGGAACACATCGCACAGGTCATCGACCGCTATGATCTGGTAGCGGTCCAGGAAGTACGCGACACCCGGGTCCTTGACCGGCTCCTGGATATCCTTCCCGGCGCCTGGGACTATACGGCATCAGAGCCCGTGGGAAGAGGGGTCAAGGAGATCTACGCATTCTTCTTCCGAACTGACAGGGTCCAGCTCATACGGGATGTCCAGACCATCGATGACCGATCCGACAGCTTCATCAGGGAACCGGCGATCGCATCGTTCATCAGCGGTTCGTTCGATTTTACTCTGGTGAGTATCCATGTGCTCTTCGGGAACTCGAAGGACGAACGGAGACAGGAGATCTCCTATCTTGATGATGTCATGGAACTGGTACTGCAGACCGATGCGGGCGAACAAGATATCATCCTCGTGGGTGATTTCAATATGGACGGGCAGGACCATAGCTGGGAGATGGCCGGGTACCGGCCGCTGGTGTCTCCTGATCAGAAGACGACGATCACCGATACCAGCAGCTATGACAACATCTGGCTCTCAGAGGAGCATACCTTCGAGAGCGAGTATCTTCGATTCGGGGAGATCTATCCTTTTGATGAACAGATCTTTCGTGATGACGATCGACAAGCCAGTCTCATGGTCTCAGACCACCGTCCGATCAGTGCCTGGTTCAGCACAGACCGCGATGATGACTACCATTCCGACTGGGGAGAAGTCGCCTATGCATTCACCCCCGCAGGATACACTCCGGAACCGGAAGTGGTCCCATCCTTTCCGGATGACCGGGTCTACATCGCAGAGGTGGTCACCACACCGACTGTGCAGGAGAGTGTACGCCTGTACAACCCGACCGATCGTGAGATCAGACTCAGAGGCTATACTCTCGGTGATAAGAACAGACCGGATTCACTGAGGTTCACTACCGAGAGGATACCCCCGTACACCTCTCTGGTCATCACTCGCTCATCTCTGAGCTTCCAGATCAATGATCGCAATGAGATCATCTACCTGCATGACGAAACGGGTATGCTGGTAGATATGTGGGAAGATTCATAATCGTATTCATGGAGGATATATGAGAACTAAGACGACTTCTTCGATGTGGCTTGCCTTCGGCAATGATGTTTCACTGATCGCGGTGCTTGCCGTGAATGCTCTGGCGAACATACTGCCGATCAACGGGGTGAATACCGGGCAAGTCTCAGATTCCTATCCGAATCTGTTCACCCCCATCGGTTTCACCTTCTCGATCTGGGGTGTCATCTATGTACTGCTCATCATCTTCGCTGTGTACCAGAGTTATCTGGCGTTCCATCCCGTGCACCCTGACAAATCAGCGGTCAGACAGATCGGGCCATGGTTCATGATCTCCTCTGCTGCGAACCTCGCATGGATCCTCTGCTGGCACTACGGTTCATAGGATTCTCATTGATCATCATGCTCGTCATCCTCGCTTCGCTGATCATGATCTATCTGCGTCTCTCCATCGGCACCCTGGTGGTCAGGAATCTGGTACGCTACTTCATCCACATCCCGATGAGCATCTATCTCGGATGGATCGCCGTAGCAACGATCGCCAACATCTCAGCACTCCTTGCATCCATGGACTGGAACGGGTTCGGTATCCCCGAGTCCTTCTGGACCGCCCTGGTGATCACCGCCGCAGTGGTGCTGGCTCTGATCTCGATGAAGAGATATCACGATATCTACTATGCTGCAGTAGCCTCCTGGGCCCTGATCGGTATTGCAGCCAAGCATGTATCGTTCTATCAGAGCACCTACCCGCTGATCATCGTATTCAGTATCACCGGTGCACTGCTGATCGCTGTCGGTATCATCTATCTTGCTGTGAAGGGTAAAGTGTATAAGTAGCGACCGTTGAGGATGGACGGATCGTCATTCCTGAGTAGAAGCGATGCAGTCCCCTTCATGCAGAGTCACGGCCCCGGCAGCAGAACCAGAGAACGATATATCATATAAGAGAATGAAGGATGGACCATGGGACTGTGTGGTCGAGGGGACTGTGGGACCGAGGGATTGAGAGGACTGTGTGGTCGAGGGGACTGTGGGACCGAGGGATTGAGAGGACTGTGTGGTCGAGGGGACTGTGGGGACTGGATAAAGAGAGAGGGGAGATACCTCGGTATCTCCCCTCTCTCTTTATCCAGGTAGTCTGTCTTTCGGGCTGGGCGGATTCGAACCGCCGGCTTCTTGATCCCGAACCAAGCGCGCTACCACTGCGCCACAGCCCGATGGGAAGAAGATACGGGAGCGACGGGGATTGAACCCGCGATCTCCGGCTTGACAGGCCGGCGCGATAACCAGCTTCGCTACGCCCCATGATCTGCTACGAGGTACACTATAAACAAAGAGTCTTTCTATGTCAACTACTGTTTCAATTGACACTTTAACCGCTTCATGCTATTTTTTTAGGCTATAAGACCTATAGATACTTGAACCCATAAAGGACTGACTATGCCATCTTCAAAAAACCAAGCTACTGTTCAGGATTTCAAAAAAGATCAGAATAACGGCCACAAGAAAAAACGATTCATCTGGATTCTCAGTGTGATATTCCTGATTCTGGTAGTCGCTGTGTTCGTACTCAGCCCGCTTGCTGGAGTCTTTGCCCCTTCCCAAGGTTCACTGGTATTCGGGAGCTATGATGGCGTCCCTATCGAATATACTTATGGCAACTATTTCTATGAACAGCAGCAGAGCATCGCTTCAAGCTGGCAGGAAGACACCACCGATGAGAACTATCAGTGGCAGATATATCAGATTTGGAAGACGGCCTTTGATAACACCGTCCTTCATACCGCCATCACAAAACAGGCCAGAGACAGCGGGATCTTCGTGACCGACACCGCAGTCGATACCTACCTGCTCACTCAGGGCCCCTACATCAGTGAGGATGGCACATTCAGTGCAGAACTGTACAACAGCACCTCAGGTGCCGAACAAGCTTCGGTACGAGAGTCCGTACGTGCATCGATGGAATATCAGACGGTGGTGAACGACCTGTTCAGCACACTGAGTTCTCCCGAGGAGATCGAGTACATCAACAGCATGGCACAAGATGAGAAGAGTTTCGAGTATGTGGTGTTCCCGCTGAACGACTACCCGGAAGAACGGGTACTCTCCTACGCTCAGGCGAATCTGTTGCTCTTTACCGAGATAGATATCAGCATGATCACTCTTGAGGATGATGAAGCCGCAGCAGAAGCACTCTATGAAAAACTCAAGTCAGGTGAACTGCTGTTCGAGGATGCCGCACGAAGCAACTCGATAGACGGATTTGCCGAGGACGGTGGAGAGGCGGGAGTCTTCGCCTTCTATGAGATCGCCCAGCTGTTCTCCACCGAGGATGAAGTACATGAACTCTTCTCTGTGGCAGAAGGTGACATAAGCAGATTATACAAGACCGAATACGGCTATAATGTGTTCCGTATCAACGAAGGATCGATGTTCCCCGATCTGACCGATGAGAAGAAGCTCTCAGCGGTGAAGAGCTATATCATCCAGAATGACACCTCATTGGTCGAGAACTATATGTATCAGAGAGCTGAAGAGTTCGCCGCTGCTGCTGACAGGAATGGTTTCACCGATGAAGCAACCGCCCGGGACCTCACCGTCCATGAAGTGGCTGCCACACCGCTGAACTATGATTCTTCGACCTTCATGCAGTCCTTTGCCAATACAGACCCTTCTCGATACCTCGCATCTGTCATTGCTGATAAGGCAGCCCTGAAGACACTCTACACCACACCGGCACAGTCCACATCGACTCCGATCACCACCCCAGATGGTGTGCTGCTCGCATACTGTACCGAGGATGTCACAGCTGAAGATGAGGGATTCTCCCTTTCGATGTTCTACTCCTATATCGTACAGCAGGTCAATCAGGAGCAATATACCAAAACGATCTTCTCCTCTGACAAGTTCGAGGATGATTTCCTCAATGTCTTCTTCTCAGAGATCCTGCAGAACGGGTAAGCCCCGTATCGTGACCATCATCGGCAACCGGTGATGGTCTCTGCCCATATCTGAAAACAGCCTGTCGAATCTTCGACAGGCTGTTTGTATCTTACCCTATGTAACTGCTCAGCTTCTGCATCAGCAGGGACTGCTATTCGTCGTCATTACCCTTGAGGACTGCAAGGAACGCGCTCTGAGGGACTTCCACGTTCCCTACCATCTTCATACGCTTCTTCCCTTCCTTCTGCTTCTCAAGCAGTTTTCGCTTTCGGGAGATATCCCCGCCGTAACACTTTGCCGTGACATCCTTTCTGAATGCCGAGATGGTCTCACGGGCAATGATCGAGTTCCCGATAGCTCCCTGGATGGGGATCTTGAACTGCTGCTTGGGTATCTCTCTCTCCAGTTTCCTGCAGACCATCCGTGCACGGGCTACGGCATTCCCGCGATAGACCAGCTGTGAAAGAGCATCGACGATCGTCGCATTGACCAGGATATCCAGTCGAACCAGATCGGTCTCCCGATGGCCGATGACCTCATAGTCGAACGAGGCATATCCTCGGCTCACTGATTTGAGCCGATCATAGAAATCGAACAGGACCTCAGCAAGAGGCATCTCATAGGTGAGCTCCACTCGCTTCTCATCGATATAGTTCATCGCCACCTGTATACCGCGTTTCTCTATGCACAGCGCGATGATATTACCCACATATTCGGTAGGGGTGATCAGCAGGGCTCTGATGAACGGTTCTTCCGTGCGTTCGATCTGCATGGGATCCGGGTATTCCAGCGGATTGTCGATCCAGAAGCTCTCACCGCCTTTCATATACACCCGGTAGCGTACCGACGGGGATGTGAAGACGATAGAGAGATCGAACTCACGTTCGATTCGTTCCTGGACTACTTCAAGGTGCAGCAGACCTAGGAACCCGCAGCGAAAGCCGAACCCGAGGGCAGCTGAGGAATCCTTCTCATAGACCAGCGATGCATCGTTGAGCCGGAGTTTGTCGATCGCCGTCTGCAGCTCCTCGTAATCATTGGAATCGACCGGATAGATCGAAGAGAACACCACCGGCTTGACTTCCTTGAACCCCGCCAGGGGTTCTCTGCAGGCATGCTCCCTGGAGGTGATCGTATCTCCGACCCTGATGTCCGAGATGACCTTGATACCTGCTATGATATATCCGACATCGCCGGCTGAGAGCGAATCACGTGGATGCAGACCCATCTGAAAGATCCCCACCTCTTCGACCTGGTATTCCGACTTGTTATAGAAGAACCTGATCGTATCGCCTTTTTGAGTTCACCTTCGAACACACGTATATGGATCATGACACCGCGATAGGCATCATAGTGTGAATCGAAGATCAGAGCCTGCAGCGGATTCTCGACCTTCCCTTCGGGCTGGCACATAGTCAGTGATCATCTCAAGCAGCTCATCGACACCCTCCCCGGTCTTTGCCGAGACCAGTGCCGCCACATCAGGATCGAGCCCCAGATCATGGTCGATCTGTTTTCTCACCATCTCCAGGTTCGCACTCGGAAGGTCGATCTTATTGATGACAGGAATGACTTCGAGATTGTACTCGAGGGCCATATACATATTGGCAAGGGTCTGTGCCTCAACTCCCTGAGATGCATCGATCAGCAGCAGCGCCCCTTCACAGGAAGATATCGCACGTGAGACTTCATAGGAGAAATCCACATGACCGGGAGTATCGACGAGGTTGAGTTCGTAGACCTGCCCGTCTTTCGAGGTGAACGGTATGGTGACCGCCTGTGACTTGATGGTGATCCCGCGCTCCCGTTCGATATCCATGGAGTCGAGCATCTGATTCTGGTATTTACGTGAATCCATGATCTGTGCCCGCTCGATGAACCGGTCTGCCAGGGTCGATTTCCCGTGGTCGATATGCGCAATGATACAGAAGTTCCTGATCTTGGAGATATCTTTTTCATGTAGGCGATTCCTCTGTCACACTGTGCTAGTGCATACTCGTCGTTGATTCGTACACTTCAAGCCCGAGCAGTTCCCGAATCTCAGCGTCATCCATGGTCTCCCGTTCGATAAGCGCCTGAGTGAGCATCTCCAGATGATCCTGATGCTCCTTCATGATCGCTCTGGTCTCGTCAAGAGAGGTCTTCAGGAACTGTAATACCGTATCATCGATCTTCTTGGCAGTACTCTCAGAGTAATCCTTATGCTGCGCGATCTCTTTACCGATGAACAGCGGTTCGTCTTCCTGTCCATAACAGACAAAACCCAGATCACTCATGCCCCATTCGGTGACCATCTTGCGTGCTATGTTGGTAGCCTGCTTGATATCATTGGAGGTACCTGTGGTGGTCTCACCATAGATGAGCTCCTCAGCGACGTAGCCTCCCATGCAGACCTTGACCCAGTCCTTGAGCCAGCTTGAGTTCTTGGTATATGAGTCCTTCTCCGGCAGGGAGATCGTCAGGCCCAGAGCCTGTCCATGAGGTATGATCGTCACTTTATGCAGCGGATCGACATGCTCGAGGTAGTAGTACATCAGGGCATGGCCTGCCTCATGATAGGCCGTGGCTTTCTTCTCTTCGGGAGTCATCACCTTCGATTCTCTGGCGACTCCCAGCAGGATCTTATCACGTGCCCGTTCGAAATCGTTCATGCAGACGCTCTTGTTTCCGGTACGTGCTGCGAACAGGGCCGCCTCGTTCACCAGATTCGCAAGATCAGCTCCCGAAGTCCCCGGGGTCGCACGTGCGACTCTCAACAGATCGACATCCTTATCGAGTTCGATCTTACGGCAGTGGATCTTCAGGATGGCTTCACGCTCCTGTACATCCGGCATGTCGACCACGACCTGCCGGTCAAAGCGGCCAGGTCTGAGCAGTGCAGGGTCCAGGACATCAGGTCTGTTCGTCGCTGCGATGACGATGACACCTGTCTTGGTATCGAAGCCATCCATCTCGACGAGCATCTGATTGAGGGTCTGTTCCCGCTCATCATGCCCGCCGCCGTATCCGGCACCTCGGGTCCTGCCCACGGCATCGAGCTCATCGATGAAGAGGATACAGGGAGCACTCTTCCTGCCCTGTTCGAAGAGATCCCTCACTCTGCTCGCACCGACTCCCACGAACATCTCGACGAAGTCAGATCCTGACATATGAAAGAAGGAGACTCCGGCTTCTCCGGCAACGGCTTTCGCCAGCAGCGTCTTACCGGTTCCCGGCATACCGACGAGCAGAACCCCTTTGGGGATCTTGGCCCCGATGTCGGAGAACTTCTTGGGGCTCTTGAGGAACTCCACCACTTCCTGCAGCTCGAACTTGGCTTCTTTCTGCCCTGCCACATCATCGAAAGTGATATCGACATCACCGTTCTTATAGAGTTTCGCTTTACTCTTCCCGAAGCTGAAGGCCTTGTTGCCCCCGCCCTGAGACTGTTTATAGATCATGTAGAAGAATCCGATGAAGATGATCCAGGGGATCATCTCAAAGAATATCTGCAGTGCAGAGACACCCTTCACAGATCCGGTCACTCGGATACCCAGAGAAAGCAGCAGCGGCATGAGCTGCTCATCATAATAGGGTATGCGGGTACTGTACTGTGTTGCCATGGTATTGGCCTGAGTGTTCATCATGAAATTCACTTCATCAGAATCGAGGATCTCCACAGAAGTGACCTGTCCTGAGTTCACATAGTTCAGAAAGGTAGAGTATGGGACTTCCTGCGGGGTGACTCCTGAGTTGGTGAATACGAGCATACCAAACATGAGTATGAGAAAGAACAGGAATATCAGAGCGAACCTGTTCTTCCCGAAATCGAACTTCGGGCCTCCGCCAGATTCATTATCGGGTCTTTTCCATCATCATCATTGTTCAAATTCAACTGAAATCTCCTACGTGTACGATTTTTAACGCCCACAGGACCGTACCAGGCTTATCTTGTATAGAGGCTGTATGCGAAACAGTGATCCGATCAGCATAGCCGAAGGATCTGCCGAGCACACCGAGAACAGCCTGCGAATGGGCAACGACCGGGATCATCCACCGATGTTCCCGGGGGACTTTCCAGTCATTGAACAACCGATGGATACTCTTGGTCCCGTTGCGGAATGCGATCTGATCACCTTCGATGGCCGATCGAACCAGTAACGGTCCTTCTATGAGATCTGCCCGAAGACAGAGAGCATCACGTTCCACACGCTCGACTGCAGAGCAGGTTACTGCATAACCGGAAAACAATTCGGTCACACTACCGGCTACTACTTTAAGATAGCGATTTTTACCACTTGGGACAACCGTTCTCATCCAAAAAAGCCGTTCTTTTGAAGCATAGCATACGATTCGATCATAGACAAACAGGGTCTTGGTACCTTCGTATGCGGTCACCGGTCTTTCTACCAGCTCCCTGATCACAGAGAACGGGAGGGTACCCCCTTCGGGCACAGCTCGTTCCAGATCGCATAGAGAAACATCATCCGCTCATATCTGCTCATCTCAAAGAAGACTTCTGTGCCGATCGAATAGCCCCCCTGCACGATCGCCGCCTTCTGCAGCAAAGATTCAGCACCAGAAGAGAGATGCTCCCTGGTGATCTGCATCTTCTCAGACAGGTGCCCGAGCGCCCTTCGGTATCCCGGATAGAGTTCACCGATCAGCGGCATCAGCTTCTGGCGGATCAGATTGCGTTCATAACTCTGCTGTGCGTTGGTAGAATCCAGAGACCAGGAGAGCTGCCGCTCTTCCAGATAGCGGTATACCTCATCTTTCGACATACTGAGCATCGGTCGAACCAGGGTGCCACTGGACTGTGCGATCCCGCAGAGTCCGTTCACACCGGATCCCTTGAAGAAGCGCATGATCAGAGTCTCGAAGACATCATCCTGATTATGAGCGGTGATGACGCGGTCATAGCCATGAGTCTCTCTGCACTGCTCGAGCAGGGCGTAGCGTATGGTGCGTGCAGCCTCCTCTACCCCATTCCCCCTGTGCTGAGCCAGGTGGTCGATCACCTGGTCTCCGGCATGAAGCAGATGCAGTTCACAGCCGTATCGTTCAGCACAGGAGCTGACGAATCGCTCTTCTGCAGCGAGTTCCTCAGGATCACGCAGTGCGTGGTTGACATAGGCGATCCCAATGCGATGATGGTGGTCCTGATCGTAGGAGGAGAGCAGATCGAGGAGACAGACCGAATCAGGTCCGCCGGAAAAGGCCAGCAGCCAGGAGGCTGTGTCCGAGAGTAGAGCTGTTATCGCATCATGAACATGTTGTGCGATTGAACGTTCTCGTATACTCATTGATCACCTTTGTCAGTTTCTCACCGTGCAGCAGCCTCTCGACACACGCTGCCGCATGAGCGGCCGCATGATCGATCAACGCTATATCGTCCGCACTGGGAATACCCAGCACATGATCGATGACTGATACATCAGGGGCGGGCCGACCGACTCCGATATAGATCCTCAGGAACTCACCAGTCCCTGCATGATCCATGATCGATCTGATGCCGTTATGGCCGGCAGCCGAACCCTGTTTCCTGATGCGCAGGTCACCGGGAGGCAGGTCCATATTATCGCACAGGAGAATGATGTCAGATGCACTCTGGCCGGAGCGTGAGAAGAGTGACTCCAGGACACGTCCCGAGCTGTTCATAAACGTAAGGGGCTTGACGATATAATGGGTCATATCATCAGAGCCCCTGCAGATGCCATACATATATGGGTGGAACAGTCGTTTACGTATCGGTATGTCCAGCGTCTCGCTGAGGGAATCGATTGCAAGAAAACCTGCATTATGGCGGGTCTTCTCATAGGTTTTCCCGGATTACCCAATCCGATCACAATAGACAGGACTATTCTCCTTCTTCTTCACCTTCAAGCTCTTCACTCTCTTCAGTGACTTCAGCCTTCTTGGATACGACTGTGACGATAGTCCGTTCCGGGTTCGTCAGGATCTTCACACCCTCAGGCACGACGATCGAACTCACGTGAAGGCTCTCGTTCAATCCGAGTTCAGCGATCTCGACGACGATCGATTCGGGGATGTCCTTAGGCAGACATTCGATCTCAAGATCATGGAGGACATGCTCGAGCAGACCGCCTTCCTTGACACCCTTCGCACTACCGTGCAGGGTCACAGGGATATGGGTATGCAGAGTCTCACCCTTTGAAACTTCGAAGAAGTCCATATGGGTCACATCACCGGAGATCAGGGCTGTCTGGTAGTCCTTGATCAGGACAGAGTGTGATTTTCTGCCGACTTTTATCGTGATGATGGAGGCCTCGTTGACCGATCCGATCGCTGCAGCGAACTCTTTCACATCAAGAGAGATATGCTCAGGTGCGTTCTTTCCGTAGATGACCGCAGGTATCTTCCCTTCTCTGCGAATCCTTCTGGATTCACCGGTACCAAGGGTCTCTCTCTTATATCCTTTTATTGTCTTCTCATTCATAGGAATCTCCTTCTTCTGATCTGATATTCTGGGGCGGCAGGATTCGAACCTACGAATGCCGGCACCAAAAACCGGTGTCTTACCGCTTGACGACGCCCCAATGAAAAGAGGGTAACAATTACCCTCTTTATTTTCGTTAATCGAGCGATTTACAACGTATGGAAGATTATACGTTTTTCGGAACTATGTCTAGATATCAGTTGGCTAATTTTGTGATTAGTTAGCCCTACTGTACCATTTCGAGATCTTCGGGAGTGTTCTTATACTCCACAAGGATCCGGTCCTGAAGCAGACCTCTGAAATCAGAACTGATGGGATGCGCTACGTCTTTATATTCACCACTTTTTGTCTTTCTGCTGGGCATCGCGATGAAAGCACCGTTCTTACCCTCGATCACTTTCACATTATGTACGACAAACACATTATCGAATGTGACCGTGACATAAGCTCTCAGCTTGCCCTCTGTAGTGACCCTTCGTACTCGGATGTCTGTGATTTCCATGTGAGACTCCCCCTATGCGACTGTCTGAATTTTTCATTTGCTACTGATAAACGCATAATCTAATTGTAAACTGCTTTGTGTGTGACATCAAGCATTTTTATTGGAAGAACCTGCATATTACTGAGCTTGGGAAGAATAGTCATCCCCTCAGTGACAGCTGTGGAGGTATCAGTGATACCGATCATGGATGACCCGCTCCCTGAGATGGTGAGAAAGGGAAATCCTGCATCCATAAGTATTTCACTCAAAAATTGATAATCCGGATACGCCTCATACAGGACAGGAGTGAAGTCATTGGTGAATCTCCATGATGTTACAGGGTTCAAATACAGCCATTTTAGGTCACTCTCACTCTGTATTGTATAGTATTTGGATCCTTTACGTGCACGATAAGCATCAAGATCCCTGAAGGCTTCGGGCGTCGATATCCCGAACGGGGGGATCAGCAGCAGACCTGAGAGGTCGCCCCGTGCGGTGATCGGCTCGACGACTTCCCCCTGCCGGAGACCAGCGCAGCGGGTCCGTGGAGGAAGAACGGCACGTCGCTGCCGATGGCAGCCCCGATGGCAGAAAGCTCTTTGCGACTCATGGGATTCCCTTCGACCTCGTTCAGAGCCTTCAGGACAGCCGCTGCATCACTCGAGCCGCCACCGAGCCCCGCCTGCATGGGTATCCGCTTCGTACAGGCGATCTGGAGCGCCCCACCCGTCCCGAGGGCTTCGTAGAACTTCGATGCTGCCCGATACATGCTGTTCTCTCTCTCAGCGATACCGATGGTTCCGGATACACGGCAGGAGAAGACTGCAGCAGTCTCGATACGTATGTCTATGGTATCTGAAAGTGATATCTGCTGAAAGATCGATCTCAGGTCATGGAAGCCGTCACTGCGGCGTTGATGTATTTCGAGGTGAAGATTGATCTTTGCCGGAGCCTGTATCGTCAGTCGTGTCTGCATGTGCGAAATAGTACCGTTTTAACGCTTCTGAGTCAAACCATTTACCTGTTTGAATCTTGACATGGTATGCCCTGATAGGTATGTTTGAGACATGTTCAGGACAGGAGGGATTTATTTTGTTAGATGATTATGATGACGAAGAATCACTGGAGGATGACGAGGATTCTCTGGATGATGATGTTGATGCGCTGTTCGAAGAGGATGACTATGAACTTGGAGACCATCCAGGGATAGATGAGAGCTTTCTCGATGAGGATCTGCTTGATGATCCATACGAGGATGACAGTATCACCGATGAGTATGACGAAGAATACCTGAACGAAGAGGGGTTCTACATCGAGAAACAGGACCTCGCAGAAGAGACGCCGTTGTACAAGGAAGATGAATCCTTCGATTTTGATGACTGATCGATAACCCCACCGGGGGATCACCATACATGGCTTAGAGAGACTGCAGATGCAGTCTCTCCTACCGATCCTGCACCGTTATGCGGTCCTGAACTCTATCAGTCTGCCCGCATACCACAGTTTTTCCAGCTCATAGAAGCTTCTCATCTCTTCAGACATGATGTGAATGACGATGTCACCACAGTCCAGAAGTTCCCAGCCGCCTTCAGATATCTTTTTATGTTTATGCCGTATATCGAGCTCCATATCACTCAGGACAGAACGGAGTTCTCGAACGAGTCCCCGCATATGTCCCATACTGGTTGCCGTCACGAGGATGAAACAGCTGGCCCAGCTGCTCTCCTCAGACACATCGATACACATGACATCCTGTCCTTTATGATCCTCAATACTCGTTGCAAGCTGTTTGACCTGCTGTTCAGTTTCCTCATCCAACATGGATAATTCTTCTCCTTGTAGTACGTGCGGTGCACGTCTGGTTGTTACCGTACGGTCGCTTCGCCCTGGGGTTCTTCCAGTCTGCGCAGGATCGCCGAAACAAGTTCTTTACCGTAAGCTCCCTTATACAACGGACGATGATACATATCAATAGGGTAATGAATAAGATAGGGCTCATTTGTGCTGCTGCCTAGCTCTTTGAGTACCGCCCGAACCCTGGACGCTGCGATCTGCCCGTCAGTGACATCCAGGACCTTGGAGATGACCTGATCACTCGAAAGCAGTGCTGCATGGCGGTAGAGCGAATCCCAACGCAGCGAATAGACATCACCGTACACACTCTCACCCTCGAGATCGAAGGCTTCCAGGCTGTCAAGGATCGTGAAGAGTACCTGAGCTTCGGTCGTATCAGCGAAGACCGTATGGTGTATGTCGATCCCGAGGAGACTGCCGATCTGCGCTTCCAGCCCTGCTTGATCCTGACTCCCCGCAGCCCCGATCAGATCGAAGCCCTGATCATCGAGCTCTCCCGGGATGATGATGATCGCGTTCCGTGCGGTCCTTCGATCGTACAGCAGCACATGGAATTCATATCCCGCCTCTTCGATTCGCTCATCATCGATGATCAGCAGAGTAGAACTCACCCCCTCCCCAAACGGGAGAGCGCAGGAACATGCCAGCAGGAGTACAGAAAGACTCGCAAAGATCATCATTCGTCTCAATCAGGCCATCCTTATGACAGAAGCTGATACAGTCCCCTGCCCGGTCCGAGTGCGACATCGACACCCTGTGCAGAGAAATACCGGGACTGCATCTGCAGCACTGCACTCATCATAGCTTCTAATGTCTCCAGCTGCAATATCTTCCTGCGATCGGCATCACTCAAGTGGGTCCTTCCAGGTTCGATGTAGTCGGCAATGAAGAGCACATACCCCATCGTGCCCATGGTATGATGTCCGGTGGTATGCCAGCGGATCGCCAGCCACACCTGTTCGATCTGATCAGGATCTCTGTCATACCGCAACTGCGATGAGCTGAACTGATGGGCGCCGACGACGCTATGCAGGAGTTTCGGGTTCTGTATCTCATAGGTGAGGGCTCCAAGGCCGTGAGTGCGGGTATAGGCAAGCAGTCTGTGATCAGACCAGCCACGGGCAATATCATGCCAGAGACCGGCTACGGTGGCATCGATCGCACTCACCCCAAAGCGGTCGGCAAGCTCGGCACAGACCTCTGCAGTCTGCAGCGTATGCCTGTAGCGTGCCGGTGATTCCTGTGACTGGATGAACTCTTTAAGCTCCTGAATATAATCCATGTTCTTCGATGTACCGTATCACATCCTCAGGCAGCATGTCTGAGACATCACTGCCGTTCTGCAGCCGCTGACGGATCTCACTCGATGAGACCTCGACGCGGCTCCCCTCGACAAGCTGTATGGAGAACCCTGCTGTTGAGAGCTCTTCGATCTTTCGTCGCACCTGTGCAGGCTTCTCTCCGCGAAAGATCACCACGAAATCAGCAAGTCCCTTCAGCTGATCGACCATATACCAGCGGTCCAGTTCACCAAGCAGGTCATCACCGATCACGATCCCGATCCGGCCATCCATATCGGTATACCGGCTGACCAGATCCAGCACCGTATCATAGGTATGGGACACCCCGCCCCGATCGATCTCGCAGGTATCGATGACAGCGGGCAGATCATACGATGAGAGAAGGCGCCTGAGCATACCCACCCGGTGCGCTGCATCAGTGGACCTCTCGACACGCTTGTGACTGGGCACATTGAGCGGTACGATGATGACCCGCTGGTAATCACTCTGTTCGGTAAGCAGCCTGATCAGGTGCAGATGACCGTAATGGGGTGGATCGAACGATCCTCCGAACAGTACTGTCTTCATAGGCGCTCTGGTGAGACCATCCTGATGAAGGCCTGCTTCACCGTACTGATCCCCTCTCCGGTGAATACCGAGAGTGCCGCGATTTCGGTATCAGGATACGCAGCCTTGAGCTCCTCAAGTCGGTCAGCAGTCCCCTCGATGTCTATCTTCGTCGCGATCAGGATACTCGGCTTGTCAAGCATCTCCGGTGCATAGGCACTCAGTTCCGCACGAAGGGTAGCATAGGCTTCAAGATACCGGTCATCATCCATGTCTACCAGATAGGCGACACCTGAGGTGCGGGCGATATGCCTGAGGAACTTGAAACCGAGCCCAGCACCGTGTGAAGCACCTTCTATGATCCCCGGTATATCAGCGAGTATGATGTCCCGCTCTGCATACTTGAACACCCCCAGATGAGGTATCTTCGTAGTGAACGGGTATCCTGCCACTTTTGAGTGAGCGTTGGTGAGATGGTTGAGCAGTGATGATTTGCCGGCATTGGGGAATCCGACAAACCGATATCTGCGATGATACGCAGTTCGATGTGAACTCTCAACTCCTGACCGGGAATACCCGATTGAGCATACCTCGGGGCCTGCCGTTTCGAGGTCCTGTAGTGCCAGTTCCCCTTTCCGCCCTTTCCGCCTTCGAAGAAGACATATCGATCCACTCCACTGAGATCCTTGATGATCTCACCACTGTGGGCATCACGTATGATGGTGCCTTCAGGCACATGGATCTCGGCATCCTTCCCGTCGCTTCCATGGCGTCGGGCTCCCCGTCCGGGCTGCCCATTCTGTGCCTTGTAGCTCCTATGAGCCTTCAGCGGTCCAAGGGTCCTCATGTTCGGATCCACCACGAAGACGACATCGCCTCCGCGACCGCCGTCACCGCCGTCTGGTCCGCCCTTGGGGACATACTTCTCTCTTCTGAAGGAGACACAGCCACTGCCTCCGTTTCCGGAGGCAATATCTATATACGTTTCGTCTGAAAATCCAAACATATGTTATTCGTTTATTGTGTTCTGTTGATGTGAAATAAAGATCTTATGCTTCCTTTATGGAAACGAAATGTCGGTTCATGCGGGAGTAGAATGTTACAATACCAGCTGCTGTAGCAAACAGTGTGTCATCTTTTCCTTTTCCGACGTTCTCGCCCGGATGTACTTTCGTACCTCTCTGACGAATAAGAATCTCACCGGCTTTGACAGTCTGTCCACCGGAACGTTTTACACCAAGTCTTTTCGATTCGGAATCTCTTCCGTTTCTTGTGCTTCCGCCACCTTTTTTATGAGCCATGCTGAATATCTCCTATTACGCTTTAATCTCTTTGATGAGCAACTGAGTATACTTCTGTCTGTGCCCCTGTTTTCTTTTATAGCCTTTTCTTCGTTTGAATTTGAAGATCACGACTTTCTTACCCTTCACCTGATCTTCAAGGACAGCTGTCACCTTAGCGCCTGCCACATATGGCTGTCCGACCTGAGTCGAATCGCCGTCAGAAACCATAAGTACCGAGTCGAACTCGACGGTCTCACCAGTTTCCTTGTTGATCTTATCTACTGTAAGAACTGCGCCTTCCTGCGCTTTGTACTGTTTTCCCTGAATCTCTACCAATGCGTACATGAAAATCACATCCTTTCCATCTTAATTTATGCAGGATAACTTATACCACAAGGTATGTACAGTGGTCAATAGCATAGAACCACTTTACATACTTTCAAGAAAAGGAATACCCACCAGACCGAAGGCATTCTTGAGCACCTGGAGGGCCATCTTTGACAGCGTGACCCTGGCTTTTATCATACGTCTGTCATCAAGGTTCAGGATCTGATGATCATGATAGAACTTGCTGTACAGCTTGGAGAGATCGAACAGATAGGAGGTGATGATCGATGGGTTCATCTCTTCTCCCGCCTGTCGAACATACTCCGGATACGAGGAGATCAGCTTGATCAGTTCCCGCTCTTCGGTCTCACCGAGCAGGCTGCTGTCGAACGGCAGTGCATCTATCTCCTCAGGCAGATGCTCGTACTTCTTCAGCATGCTGGATATCCTGGCTCCCATATACTGAAGATAGGGACCGGTATTCCCGTTGAACGATATGGACTCCTTTGGATCGAAGATCATATCTTTCGTCGGATTGACCTGAAGCAGATAGTAGTTCAGAGCACCGAGAGCGATCGATGATGAGGTCTGTTCGAGCGAACCGACCTCGTCCTCCCTTCCCTTGCCGACGATCTCCTGCTGAGCCATCTGCTCAAGCTGTGCGAACAGATCATCTGCATCGACGACCGTACCCTCTCTGGACTTCATCTTCCCGTCAGGCAGGTTCACCATACCGTAGGAGAGGTGGAACAGATGCTCTGCCCAGGGGAAGCCAAGCAGCGAGAGGACATAGAACAGTACCGTGAAGTGATACTTCTGTTCCGATGCTACCACATAGATGAGCGTATCGAACGGCCAGTCCCCATGCCTTGCGATCGCCGTCCCGATATCCTGAGTCAGATAGAGCGAAGTGCCATCCTTTCGCAGCAGTACCTTCTTATCGAGGTTGATCGGTTCCAGGTCGACCCAGACCGTACCCTCCTCATCCTGATAGAAGACTCCCTGCTCGAGACCTTTGAGGATCTCGCTCTTGCCCTTGGTATAGGTCCTGCTCTCATAATAGACATCATCAAAGGAGATGCCGGTCTTCTCATAGGTCTGAGAGATCCCGTCTATGGTCCAGGTGTTCATCTGCTTCCACAGCCTCATCGTCTCAGGGTCCTGATCCTCCCACTTCCTGAGCATATCCTGTGCCTCAGCCTCAGCTTCAGGGTACTCTTTCACCCACTGGGCGAACTTCACATAGTATTTCCCTACGAAGTGATCACTCTTGATACCTGTTGTCTGCGGAGTCTCTCCGTTGCCGAACTTCTGGTAGGCCAGCATCGACTTGCAGATATGCACCCCGCGATCATTGATCAGATTCACCTTCTGCACATCGGCACCGTTCTCCTTGAGGATCCTAGATACACTCTCACCAAGTGCATCATTTCTCATATGCCCGAGGTGCAGGGGTTTGTTGGTGTTCGGACAGGAGAACTCGATCATGACCCTTCGCCCTGCGAACAGCTCGGTCCTGCCGTAGGAAGCCCCGAGCGCTGCGATCTCCTGCTCCAGGGACTGTGCGAGTGCTGCCGTATCGACCCTGATGTTCACATAGGGTCCTGCACTGAAGATCTCACCTGAGGGCAGTTGATCATCATCCTGAAGCTGCTCGATCACAGCAGCTGCCACTGCAGCCGGAGCACTTCGGAACAGTTTGGCGAAACTGAACAGCGGCACGGCGATGTCCCCCATCTCCGTTCTGGGCGGTTTCTGTATGAGAATATCATCTGCAGTGATCGCATCAGTATCGATCCCCCGCTCCCGGGCTGCTCTGATCACTGCCCTGAGAATACTCTGTCTCCACTGCTTACGTATATCTTTCATCTTCCTGTCTCTTCCTGTCTCTGATTTTTCGTTACTATACCGCTGTTCACTGATTCTTGCAATCAATACCTAGGCGAATTCGACAAAAGTCCCGGTCAGCACGTCACCTTCGGTACTCAGCCGTGCACGGCAGAGTCTGCCGCGTGCCTGTTCAGGGTCGCCCGGCAGTGCGGTGATCGATACCTTGAGATAGTTATCGGTGATCCCTTGCAACGCTTTTGAGAACATGCCCTCTATGATCACATCGACAGTCCTGCCCTGCCAGCGGCTGACATACTCACCGTAGAGCTTCGATGAGAGCCTGCGGATCTCCCCTGCCCGTTCATCCCGAAGATATTCAGGGACCTTATGCGGGGCATCGAACAGCGCGGTTCCCGGTCTCGGTGAGAAGGGAAAGACATGGACCCGGGAGAATCCCAGGTCCTGCAGGAACTGCAGCGTCTTCTGGTGGTCGCTATCGCGCTCTCCGGGCAGACCGGTGATGATATCTGCGGCAAGGAACGCATCATCCTTGACCGCCATGAGCCTGCGGATCTGACGCGCCGCGAGTTCGACACTGTAGTGTCTGTTCACTGCCGTGAGCATCGCATCTGAGGCACTTTGCAGCGGTATATGGAAGTGAGGCTGTACCCGCGGGTCTCTGCACACCTCTATGAGCCTGTCAGTGATCATATCCGGTTCAAGAGAGGAGAGTCTGATGGAGACCCGTTGGGAAAGTGCATCGAGGACCGCCTGCAGCAGTGCTGCCAGATCCCTGCCCTGCGATGCATAAGCCGTGATATTGACTCCGGTGAAGACGATCTCCCGGTATCCCTGCGCTTCGATCTCAAGGCATCGCCTGATCACCTCGTGCACATCAAGACTCACAGCATTACCCCGTGCCAGCGTGACCCTGCAGTAGGCACATGCATTGTCACAGCCGTCCTCGATCTTCAGGAACGCCCTGGCATGGTAGACGAACGTGATCGCACGATAGTCGAAGGGAGAGGATTCGGTCAGGTCATCACTGATGAACGAGCTCACCGCATCCTGCAGGCTGACTCCTGAGCTCAGCAGTGAGGCGATGTAGGCCGGCATCATCAGAAGCGACGACTTCTTATCCAGCGACACCACATGCAGACGCTCTGCCAGAGCTGCGATATCATCCCCGTTGAGCTGGGCATAACAGCCGGTCACGATGACCACCGGCTGATGGGCAAGACGGGCATACCGCCTGATCATCCTCCGGGCTTTCTGTTCAGCCTTGCTGGTGACGGTGCAGGTGTTCACGATATAGAGATCCGCATCCTCCGAAGGGGATGTGACGGTGAAGCCCTGCTGGGAGAAGGCGTCTGCAAGACCCTCACTCTCACACTGATTCAGCTTGCATCCAAGCGTATAGATTGCTGCTCTCATGGCTGTTCCTATCGATCCCCGTGACGAGGTATCTGTATGGTAGTAGGCGATCATCCCGGAAGGGGTACTCACGTTCAGACGGTATCGGCCCGCTCGAGCTGTCTCATCACATGTTCAAGTGAATCATTCAGCTTCATATGCATCTCGCGTGTATGGGGATTATACCGCTGAAGATCGAAGAAGAGCTGCATGGGGTCGTTACAGGTCTGTTCGATGATCTCAAGAAGGCTGTTGTATCCGGCTGTCCCGATACTGCTCTTCTTGAGCTCCAGCTCCCCGAGTACCCGTCCGATCACATGGGTGATACCCTGGGTGAACGCAGCTTCCCGGTCATGTTCATCAGGGGTCATCACCAGGACCCGCAGCTCGAACATTTCAGAGAAGACCGAATGCCAGTAGTCCACGATCTCCTGAGGACACCGCAGCGGAGCATATACCATGGGCAGACCCTTCACCCCGTTACGGCCTGAATCAGGACCGAACATCGGGTGTGTGGCGATCGCATGGATCCCGGATGGGAGCAGACGCTCCATGAGCTCTGAGGGATAGACCTTCACCGAGCAGGTATCCATGACCACACAGCCGGGCCTGAGCCTCGGACCGATCGTGGTGAGTACGCTCTCGACCGAAGAGATCGCCACACAGAGGAAGAGCACATCGACCTCGCACAGCTGTTCGATCGTACAGCGGGTCACTCCCTCAGGAAGCGGCCGATCAGCACTTCTGTTATACGCGATCACGTTGAACTCTCTTGCCAGCAGCGCTGCCCAGAAGGAACCGAACCGCCCTAAACCGTATACTCCTATCTTCATGCCGACATCTTACTTAAAACCGGTCCATCTGTACAGAGCACAGCCACACGTACCGATGAGAAATCCTGTCCCTCCTGCAGCGTCAGCAGGTATGACTATTTGTGAAGAGCGCTGCACTCATCCCCTATGCGCAGAGCATGCTGGTATGATAAGATTGCACTGTTAATACCTATTACACGGGAGTATAATCATGACGTTTGCAGAAAAGATGAAGAACAAAGCAAAAGGGCTGCAGAAAGCCCTCGTCCTTCCCGAAGGGACAGAACCAAGAACCATCGCAGCCGCACGGAAGCTGGTCGATGAGCAGCTGGCCTCACAGGTCTTCCTGCTGGGAGCAACCGCAGATGTGGAGAGAGCGGCAAGACAGTCAGGGACCGCACTCGACGGGATCACCATCATAGACACCGCGGTTTCCGATGATATCGACCGGTATGCACAGGAGTATGCTGAACTGAGAAAGCACAAGGGATTGACCCTTGAAGATGCCCGAACGCAGATCATAGACCCGCTGAAGTGGGGAGCTATGATGGTACGGCTCTCAGATGCCGATGCCATGGTCGCCGGGGCGGAGAACGCCACAGGGAAAGTGCTCGTCGCGGCATTCACGATCATAAAGACCAAACCCGGCACGAAGTTCGCCTCTTCCTGCTTCGTCATGTGCACCGATAAGAAAGAACTCGGGGTGGATGGACAGTTCATCTTCTCCGACTGCGCTACGATACCAGACCCCACAGCCGAACAGCTCGCTGAGATCGCAACAGCGTCATCTGACTCCTGCAGAGTCTTCCTCGAAGCAGAGCCGATGACCGCCATGCTCTCCTTCTCGACCAAAGGTTCGCTTCCCACCCGAACGTGGACAAAGTCACCGAGGCGCTGGCGATGGTACAGCAGAAGCATCCGGAGTTGAAGATCGACGGGGAGATGCAGCTTGATGCAGCGATCATCGACTCGGTCGGATCCAAGAAAGCACCGGGCTCCCCGGTCGCAGGAAAGGCCAATGTCCTCATCTTCCCAGATCTGCAGTCCGGGAACATCGGGTACAAACTGGTACAGCGACTGGCAGGGGCAGATGCCTATGGTCCGATCCTGCAGGGCTTCGCAAAGCCGGTGAGCGATCTCTCACGAGGCTGCAGCATCGATGATATCGTGGTGACCTCTGCGATCACCCTCGCTCAGGCCGAATAGCGCAGGCAGAAGGGATCCCCTTTCGTATCGAGGCAGTTCCTGCCCGATACGAAAGAAAGGGGATTCAGACCATCAGGGAGAACAGTTCGACCAGACGCTGCAGGTCGAGCTGCTCGATACGCAGTTTGGGATCGAACCCATGACCCTCCAGCAGAACTGAGAGGTCAGCCTTGGTCCGATTGGGAAAACCGGAACATCCGGAAAGATTGTTCAAGATGGTCTTCCGCCTCTGAGCGAAGAGCTGGCGGACCATCTTCATGAACAGGACCCGATCCTGCTTCGCTACCAGCGGCTGCTCTCTTCTGGTCATCGTCACCACCGAGGAGACCACATCAGGAACAGGATAGAACGAACCCGGCTGGATATCGAACAGATGCCTGACTTCATAGTCTATCGCACACAGGATGGTGAACGATGAGTACTGCTTGCTCCCCGCAGGAGAGCCCATCCGCTCGACGACCTCCTTCTGAAGGGTGAAGACCATCTTCTTCGCAAGACATCCGGCTTCGATGAACGAGGCGATACACTGTGCACCTATGTTGTAGGGAAGATTCCCGAAGATCACATCAGGGACCTCATGCGCGGCAAGGTACTCAGGCCAGCTCTTGAGCACATCCCCTTCGACGATCGAGAAGGATGGCCTGTCTCCGAAGAACTCTCTGAGGATCCTGATGAACCCCCGGTCTATCTCAAAGAGCGTGAGGGCATCGACACGATCGATCACATCATGCGTGAGCGCTCCGATCCCCGGTCCGACCTCCCAGTACGTCCGATACTGATCGGTATCAAGGGTCTGGATGATTCGTTCGCGGACCCCCGGAGAGAGCAGGAAGTTCTGTCCGAACCGCTTGTTCATACTCAGATCGTGCGTCTCAAGCAGTTGTCGTATTTCGCTCAGTGAATCGTAGCGAAAGGCATTGTTCATATTGGCGGTTCCTTTTTCGATTATGGGCAATCCTACCATACTTGAGCGCAAAACGTATAGCCATGATCACGAGCATACCAGTCTGAAAGCTCACTGCGCTCAAGACCCCGGTACTGCAGGGGGGAAGCCTCCCGAAGAGCGATGATACCGTATCAAGATACCGGTAGAGCACCCGAAAGCACACGCTCACCAGCTGCAGGAGGCACGGGGAGAATCCGGTTGACAGGAAGAGGAGACTCACTGCCATGTAGGCGATGACTGCCGGGGTCAGGAACACTGATGCGATGATGCCGGCAGGATAGATCTCACCGAAGGTCTGCGAGAGCACGGGAAAGGTCATGATCACCGCGGCGACCGAAGCAGCGACAGGAGTGCTGAGCATCCGGGGGACCGCAGGCGGGAACCAGCTTGCGACAGTGTCTGATGAGAGCAGGATCCCGAACATCGCACCATAGGAGAGCAGGAACCCGGCACTCCTCACCTGGGGAAGGAACAGAAGCATCTGGATCAGACAGGTCAGCGCAAGCACCTTCAAAGGACTCAGCCGCCGGTGAAAGAGGATGGCTGACAGGGTCACGATCAGATACATCAGGCCGGCACGGACCAGGGAGGGCTGCAGACCGGCAAGCAGCAGGAATGCTGTGAGACCGGAGCAGATGACCACACGGCTGACCAGCGGCGGCAGGAAGCATGAGATGATCCGCGAGATGATCCAGGTGATGACGAACACGTGCATCCCGGAGAGCGCCAGCAGATGGCTGCAGCCCGATGCTCTGAACTGCCTGATGATCGGTGCATCAGGTCTCCGGTATCTCCGAGCACGAGCATCCGTATCAGCTCCCCCTGCTCCTGAGGTACTCTCGCACAGAGACCGAGGATCTGTTCATACAGCATCCCCCTGAAGGAGAAGAACCAGCGGGGTCCGGCATACGAACCGGTCCCCGTCAGGGCCTCTGTATAGAACACACCGCTCTCTGAACTTCCCCTGATGTGAAAACACAGCTCCTCGCCCCACAGCAGCATCGCTTCAGTCCGTCCCATGATCTCGATCCTGCCGAAATCCCCCCGCTGCACCAGATGCCTTGCGGCATCCTCTATCCCGATGACCCTCACTGAACACCGTATCAACCGGGAATCCACATAGGAGGCATCTTCAAGGGCCAGGGCTCTGAAGATCATGCCCGGGGAAGCAGCGACACCCCGGACCGGTTCCTGCGGCGCAGGTAGAGGAAGAGCCGCAGCGCACCCCAGCAGCAGTATACAGGCTGATGCCGATACGGGGATCCTGAGATGCGGAGCGGCATAGAGCACATCATAGAGAAACAGCACAGAGCCTAGTGCACAGACAAGAGAGAACAGCCCTCTGTCTGCACCGATGGTGTAGAGGGCTATCATGGAGGAGGTACCAGTGACTATCTGCAGCTCACAGACCGTTTCTGCTGATGGTGTTCCCATTACTGCAGTAAACTGCAGTGATGGGATGATGCTTCAACTACCGGGCAGTGATCTGACACAGAGCGATGAGGGGCAGATCGATCTTCCTGTTTCTCGCCTGGGTGAGCAGTCTGGCAGAAAGACGGACCCTCTGGTCCTCACGCATCGTCCGGTCATTCACGCTGCTGAGTGCTGTACGGTTCTTATCCTGCTCTCTGAGCAGTTCGGTAAGATAGTCATGGATGATCGGTGCATCTGACGGGAGGTCCACAGGTTCGAACTCATCATCATTACCGGAGACCTTGTCAGCGAGGGTCAGCGGTGCCATCTCATCGAACGTCTTGAGCAGCCCCTCATAGAAAGCGAGAGTGCTCCCTGTGGTATAGCTGCAGGCATCGACAAGGTTCTTGAGCTCGGTTCTCTTCTTGGTAGCCAGTTCTGACTTCCTGTTCCTCGCCGCCGTCCACAGATAGACTGCGACCGCAGCTCCTGATGCCAGCAGCATCTCATCGAGGATAGGGATCGGGTCTCTCACGACGAAGGAGAAGAAGAAATAGGCAGCGAGGAAGGCCAGAGCAGAGTTGACCAGACGGGGGATGTACTTGAGCTCCTGGATCCAGGCATCGACTGCCAGATCGATCGCCCCATAGAGGCGGTACTGGATCGTCTCCTTCAGTGCACTGTCAGCTTCAGTCGAGACTGTCACCGCGATCTCCTGGTCATCCCAGGAGATGACTTCCTTCTTATCATTGAACGGGGTGAGCAGGATCTCATTCCCATAGGTCCTCTGCAAGCAATAAAACGGTTTCATCAGCTACTCCTTATGCCACATATTCAGTACAGCCGGTCATCATATACCATACTGATAGAACCCGCCGAAGACCAGCTCATAGTCCAAGAGAATCCATGATCTTCTGCTGGCGGGCAAGACCTGCACGCTTGGCAGCTTCCAGATCCGGGTCCTCTGATACGGAGAAGATGTAGTACTTGATCTTGGGTTCGGTACCGCTGGGACGGATCACCACCTTGCTGCCACCATCGAGTGTGATGATGATCACATCAGCAGGAGGAAGGCCCTGAGCCCCCTCTTTGAGGTCAAGTACACTGCGTACCTGCAGGGAGCCGATCTCGTTCGGGCAGTCAGTCCTGAAACTCTTCATGATCTGTTCCATGGCGGCCTTCCCCTCAGCTCCCGGATAACTCTTCGATATGACCTTCTCGGCAAAACAGCCGAACTGTCTCATCAGTTCATCCAGCCGCTCAAGCAGACTCGTCCCCTGTGAGGCATGATAGAGCATCATCTCCACAGCCAGTACCGCAGCTGATACGGCATCCTTATCATAGACCTCCTGCACCCACAGATAGCCGAAGCTCTCTTCGCGCCGAAGAGGAATCGTCCGCCCTCCTCTGAAATCTTGTGCATCTGATCTGCGATATATTTGAATCCGGTCAGCACATCTCGACACTCGCAGCCGTAGGAGCCGGCAACACGTTTCATCAGGTCAGTGGTGACGATACTCTTCACACAGACACCGCCGGTGATCGGCTGCCTCTGCTGAGAAAGGAGATAGTCACACAGCAGCACAGCTATCTGATTACCCCCAAGGAGCGTATAGTCCTGTTTGCTGCTGTCGTTCGGCACCCCGATCCCGAGTCTGTCTGAGTCGGGGTCGGTTCCGAGGATCAGGTCAGCCTTCTGTCTCTTCGCCTGAGCGATGGCCAGCTGCATGGCATCGGGATTCTCAGGATTGGGCATCGTCACGGTAGGGAAGTCGCCGTCAGGCTCTTCCTGGGCAGCCACCACCGAGTAGTCGACTCCCAGGGTCTTCAGCAGATGCTGTACCGGAACATTCCCGGACCCGTGCAGCGGCGTGTATACGAGACTGCAGGGAATATCCGCTGAGAAGATCGCCGGATTACCGATGCTGTTGAGCACCATGGCATAGTAGGCCTCATCGACCTCTCCGGGGACCGCTGTGAGCATCCCCGCTGCCACGGCATCCGCAAGGGATCGTTCTGCGATCATATCACCTGAGGTGATCGAGCGGACCTTCTCTACGATTGCGGTATCGTGTGGTGCGATCACCTGGGCCCCGTCACTCCAGTAGACTTTATAGCCGTTGTATTCAGAGGGATTATGACTGGCGGTGATGGTGATACCGGCAGATGCATGCAGTCGTCTCACCGCGAAGGAGAGCAGCGGTACCGGATGGATTTCATCATAGAGATACACCCTGATCCCGTTGGCACACAGCACTGCCGCCGCTGCAGAGGCGAACACCTGAGAATAGTGCCGGGAATCATAGGCGATCACGACCGACGGCTTGTCCGGGAAGACCTCGTTCACATAGTCAGAGAGCCCCTGTGTCACGCGCCGTACCATATAGGAGTTCATCCTGTTATACCCGCCTCCGATGATCCCGCGCATCCCTGCGGTCCCGAAGGCAAGCTCTGTATAGAACCGGTCATGCAGACTCTCTATCTGCTCTTCGTTCATCGCCTGGATGACCTCTTCACGAAACACCGGTTCCTGTTCATACCTCACATAATCCGAGGCTTTCTGATAATAGTCTTCAAAGTCCATATACGCTCCTCCTGTGTACCATCTTACCACTGCATGCTCTACTCTACCATGGATCTCACGGTCTGGAGCCAGATTTCTTCAGCCTGAGACCGCTATAGGCTCCAGCATGCTGCTGATCCTTCCCTGCAGCTGTGCAGGGTCATCAGCGATCACTGACTCGGGGATCTGTGCAAGCAGCTGCGATCTGGTCCTGAATCCCCAGCTGACGATGATCACCTGCATGCCGGCAGCCTGCGCCGTGAGGTAATCGACTTCCGAATCACCGATGAGCAGCACCTGATCAGCTCTCACCCCCATGCGGGCGGCGATCGCTGATGCCGAGGCCGGGTCAGGTTTCTTCGGATACTCAGGACTGAGCCCCTGCACAGCTGTGAAGGTGTACCCGGAGAGCAGCTGAGAGACGATGATCTCGGTAAGATCCTGGATCTTGTTCGACAGGATCGATGTGGGCACCTGCTTCCGTCCCAGCATATCCAACAGCTCCTCCATCCCGTCATAGATCTTCGTGTGCCCATACGGGGCCCTGCGGTAGTTCTCCAGAAGCCCAAGATACATCTGATCGATATCATCTTGCGAGAGACGGTGTCCGGGAGGCAGTGCATTGATCAGGGCATTACGCAGCCCCGAACCCACGAATCTCTTGTAGGCGGTCAGATCATGGCCTGAGAACCCTCGTTCTGCCAGCAGCGGCTCGATGGCTGCTGCGATATCTGCTATCGTGTCGATCAGGGTCCCGTCCAGATCGAACAGGACAGCCCTGATACATGGATCATCTTTCATCGTTCAGTTCCTTATGAAACGGTAGTCTTCCTGCGTCGTTTACGGTAGAGTACGAAGAAGTGAACAGAATGTCAATGTTGACATCTTCAAGGAGCATATGATGAACGAAGACCTGCGGGTAGCGATCGCCGGCTGCGATACCTATGACCTCACAGCAGTCACCAGAGAGACCAGGACTGTCTGGGAAGCCCTCGGGATGCCTGATCTGAAGGGAGCTACCGTGCTGGTAAAGCCGAACATCCTCACCGATGCTGCAGCACAGAAGGCTGTTACCACCCATCCGGTACTCGTCGAAGCAGTCTGTCGGATCATTCAGGAGCAGGGAGGATCCCCGATCGTCGGCGATTCACCTGGACTGCAGCGCAGCGGATTCTCACCCACAGCCTGCGGTATTGCCGATGTCTGCACCAGACTGGGTGTCCCCTGGGTCGATTTCACCAGCGAGACGGTCACGATCAGAAACCCCGGGGCAGGTACAGAGACGGTTCACCGTCACCTCTGCCGTTGAGAGCGCAGACTATATCGTGAACCTCCCCAAGATGAAGACCCATCAGCTCATGTATGCAACCGGTGCGATCAAGAACCTCTTCGGTCTGATCCCCGGTCTTTCCAAGAGTCCTTTTCATCTGAAATACCCGCAGAAAGAGGCTTTCGCCCATATGATCCTTGATCTGTATCAGAGCATCCCCACCGAGATCCACATCATGGATGCCATCACCGCCATGGAAGGGCCCGGCCCGAGCGGGGGATTCCCCAAACGGATCGGCATGATCGCAGCTTCGAAAAATGCGATCGCACTCGATCTGAGCATCAGCTACCTGATGCACGAGCAGCCTGCAGCACTGCCGATCCTCTCCTGTGCCTATGAGCGCGGTATGATCTCGACCCTCGATCATAACGACCTGATCTACCCTCTGGCACGGCCCCAGGAGTTCAGACCCGAACACTTCTCACGGATCGAGCGGGATGAGACTCCGAAGCATGGGTTCGTCTCGGTGATCGGCAGCCACGTCAAGACGCTCTTCTCCGGTTCCAGAGCACCTGCTCCCCGTATCGTATCTGAACGATGCATCCTCTGCAGGGCATGTGTGGAGATCTGCCCGGCAGACGCCCTTTCGGTCGAACCGAACCCGGAAAGCGGGAGGGACCAGATCGTGGTCAATACCCGGGACTGCATTCGCTGCTACTGCTGCCATGAAGTCTGTCCGGTACGTGCCATAATCGTCAAAAGCTCTTGACCATCGAGTACGATTCACTCATGATAGAGACCATCCGGCATGGATACGCCGTTGAAGATTATGCGGAGGGACCATGAGCACTTCAATACTGTTGACCACGATGTTTCTTGCACTGCTGCCGATCTCAGAACTCAGAGGCGCCCTGCCCTATGCCTACTTCAATGGGGTCCCTCTGGTGCAGTCCTATCTGCTGAGCGTCGGATGCAATGCACTGGTCGCCCCGGTGCTCTTCGTGTTCCTCTCCTCCGCTCACAGACTCTTCTACCGCCTTCGCTGGTATGCAGCCCTCTTCGATGCCAGTGTCGTACGTGCACGAGGCAAGATCGAGAAGAAGGTGGAGCGCTTCGGCTATCTCGGGGTCATGCTCTTCGTAGCGATCCCGCTGCCGATCACAGGAGCCTATACCGGGACCTCGGTGCATGGATCCTCGGCCTGGACTGGAAGCGTACCTGTCTTGCGGCTGTCGGAGGAGTGATCATCTCCGGGATCATCGTCTCGACGATCATCATGTTCGGTGTGGGGACCTCCTCCATCTTCATCAAATCCGTCTGATCATCATCGCTCCCGATCTCATAGAACAGTAGAGGTACTCACATGGATCTGCATCTGAAAAGTGCATTGAATGATAAACAGTATATTGGCGCGTCAACGATCGAAGGCCCGGTGCTCATCATCGCCGGAGCCGGGTCGGGAAAGACACGTATGATCACCTACCGTATCGCTCATATGCTCGAACAGGGTATCCCGCAATCTCATATTCTCGCTCTTACCTTCACGAACAAGGCAGCTGCCGAGATGGCAGAACGCGTCCGTGATCTCACCAGAGCGAAACTGCCGAAGCTCACGACATCCACCTTCCATGCCTTCGGGGTCATGGTCCTCCGTGCTGAGATCAGCCATCTCGGATACGATAACAACTTCACCATCTACGATCAGGCCGACATCATGGCTCTGATCAAGAATGTGGTACGGGAACTGAAGATCCCTCTGGAGGAGGTCGATCTATATGAGCTGAACAATCTGTTCTCATCCATCAAGACCAAACGATCGGTATGGACGGCAGAGACCTCACAATACCGGGAGATCTATGATGAGTATCTTCTGCACCTCAAAGCATACAATGCGGTCGATTTCGATGACCTGATCATGCTGCCGCTGAGACTGTTCGAAGAGCATCCGGCTGTGCTGGAGAAGTACCGCAGCAGGTTCAACTATATCATGGTCGATGAGTTCCAGGACACCTCTCATGCCCAATACAAGATGGTCCTCCTGCTGGCTTCTGAGCATCGCAACATCTGTGTGGTCGGCGATGATGATCAGTCCATCTACTCCTGGAGGGGCGCAGACTACGAGAATCTGGTCAATTTCGAACGGGATTTCCCCGAGGTCACAGAGATCAAACTCGAGCAGAACTACCGCTCTACCGGGAACATCCTGCATGCGGCGAACTCGCTGATCGCCAACAACACCAAACGGAAGAAGAAGAATCTGTGGACCGGGACCGAGCACGGCAGGACCATCGTACTGCACCATCCTGAGGATGATGAGCAGGAGGCACAGTTCATCTGCTCCAAGATCAAGGAGCTCAGCTTCTCGCACGGGCTCACCTATGTCGATTTCGGTGTCCTCGTGCGAACCAACAGTCTGCTCTCTACCCTCGAGCAGGCCTTCCTTCAGGAGCAGATACCCTACACCGTCTCCGGTGGACAGAGCTTCTTCTCCCGTAAGGAGATCAAGGATGTGATCGCCTATATGCGCCTGCTGACCAATCCGGATGATAACATGAACTTCCTGAGGATCATCAACACACCCAGAAGGGGGATCGGGAGAGTCTCGATCGAGTCGCTTCGTTCCTACGCGAAGAGCCATCATCTGTCCCTCTTCTCAGCCGTCTCAAAACTCGCCTATGACATGAACGCACCGATCAGGGACCGCCTGAGGGACACCTGTCGAGAATTCACCGAACTCATAGAGCTCTACAAGAGCAGGCTCTTCTCCAAGCGCGATATGGCGAAGACGATCAGGACCCTCGTCGGCGATATCGACTACCGGGGTCATCTGATCAGTGAGCATCCCGATAATGAGCGTATCGTACAGTGGAAGATGAAGAACATCGAGATCTTCATCAACATGTTCGAACGATGGGAGAAGAACCCCGACAACCTCGATCCGAACATCTATGAGTATCTCAACAGGATATCCCTGACGACGAAAGACGATAACGACAAGGAGACCGGGAAGGTCAACCTCATGACCATCCACGCTTCGAAGGGGCTGGAGTTCAATACCGTCTTCCTTGCGGGGGTCGAGGACCACATCATCCCCCATGCGAGGAGTATCGAAGAGGACGAGATGAACATCGAAGAGGAACGGAGACTGTTCTACGTGGCGATCACCAGAGCACAGCAGTCACTCTATATGACCAGCTGCAGCCAGAGAAAGGTCATGAGAGAGCTGATCGACACGATCCCGTCGCGGTTCATCGAAGAGATCCCTCCGGAGCTCATCACCCATGAGGAGGCTGATGCGGAATCGACTCCTGAACAGGCGGTGGATTTCTTTGCCAAGCTCAAAGCGAAACTTGCCACCTGAGTCCCGAGTCGATGCCCGGAACACGAGAGAAGAAGTACCAGTCTCACATCGGGACAGGAGCAGTACGGGAAACCGGCTCTCAGCTGACCGATACCGGCTCACAGACCCTCTGCAGAGAACCGCTGAAACGTCTTATCCTGGTCATTTTTTGATAGCCAAGCTCTGTGTAAAGTGGTATCCTGCATAGTATGACACGTTATCAGGACATGAACATAAATCGACCGCATATACTCCGCCATCTCATCCGGCTGATCACGCTCGCACTTCCTGCAGTGGTGATCTGGATCGGTGTGCATGATCGGAACCTGCAGCTCATGAAGTGGAACCCATTGTACGGAAGGCTCTATCTGGGGCTCATCGCATTGGCTCTGATCGCACTGCTGACCGTCTTCATCGACACCTATCTGCGATCACACCGGGCTTCCCGCTCAGATGTCGGTGTTATCTCCTATCTGCTCGCGCTGCTGAGCCTTGCCGCCGCTGTCGGCATGTTCGCCTATCTCTCTCCCTATACCGTTATCGCAGATAAAGCCCCGCAGCTGCTGCTGGTCGAACAGCAGAGTGACTCAGACTATCCTCATGTCGCCCTCACCTGGTATACGCTGAAAGACCAGCAGGAGACCCTCAGCTACGGGACCGATCCTGATGATCTCAGGCATACCATCACGGAGGAACACCCATCGAAGGAGCATGCGATCATCTTCAGTGAGATCACCCCCGGTCAGGAGATCTTCTACCGCAGGATTTCCGATGGGCTGACAGCTTCGTTCACCTATATGCCCATCACACAGTCCGATGAGGGTAGAGAGATCCTGCGCTTAGCGATCGCCTCCGATGCCCATATAGGAGCCGGATCCAACAGTGAGGATGATACCCTGCAGATCCTGCAGCAGATCACCGGGGACCGGGATGAGTATGCACTGCTGTTCAATCTCGGGGATAATGTGGAGATGGGCAACGATGACAGTCACTATACCCGGCAGATCGATCTATTCTCACCCTATACCACCAAGATCCCATCTGCCGTACTGCCGGGAAATCATGATACGTGGTTCGCAGGCGTCCACTTCTGGAAATCCTATTACTACCCCTCTCCGCTGCCGGCCCGTTCGGGTAGCAGGCTGTATCACCGATACGACTTCGGTCCCGACATCCATATCTTCACGATGGATCTTGAGTGGGGAACCGAGACCTACACGACCGATCAGCGAGTCTGGTTCGAACAGCAGCTCGAGACCATCGATCCTGATGATCTGATCATCATCATGAGTCATGCCTTCTTCTTCGCTTCAAGCACGAAGTATGAGAACAAGCCGTGGTATGACAATCAGGATATGATCGGGACCTTTCATCAGCTGTTCATCGACAGGGTGTCGATCTGGTCTTCTCCGGCCATGATCATCAGATGGAGCACATCCATCGCGACGGCATCGACTACCTGATCACCGGGGCCTTCGGCGGGGTAAAAGATAAGCAACCCACCTTCATCAGTGAGGGTTCTCAGTACCGGAACTTCTTTGACAGCGGATTCGCCGATCTGCAGATCGCTGAGGATTCACTCACGGTGATCTTCCGAGACACCACAGGCGATCCTCTGTATCAGTTTTCTACCGATCGTTGACCTTTTTTTTCGTGACTCCTGACTGTTTTATGTGTATCGTGTTCGTATGCAGAAACAAGATATTCACGATCTGACCACAGGTGATATACCTCAGATCATACGACGGATCGCCATCCCGGCGAGTATAGGCACACTGTTCAACACGATGTACAACATCGTCGATACCTTCTGGGCAGGAAGGCTCTCGACCGAATCCCTTGCAGCACTGTCTCTCAACTTCCCGGTGTTCCTCGTAGCACTGGCGATCGGGGTGGGGTTCTCTCAGGGCACCTCGGCACTGATCTCGAACTATCTGGGGGAGAAACGACCGGATCAGGCCCGCAAGATCTTTCTCCAGAGCATCATGATCTCCACGATCGTCCAGATCTCCGTCATCATCCCCATGCTGTTGCTGCTCTCTCCCATCTTCGACCTCATGGGTGCTGCAGCCGATGTGCTGCCCAGAGCCCTGCGGTATGCCCGTGTGATCATCTCAGGCAGTATCTTCATGACTCTCACCCAGGTGCTCAACTCATCCTGACCGCACGGGGTTTCACCAAGATCTACAGGAACATGCTCATCATCGGGTTCTTCCTGAATCTGGCCCTTGACCCGCTCCTGATGTTCGGATTCTCGATCGGATCGACAGTGATCATCCCGGAGATGCAGGAATCAGGTATCGCACTGGCAACGGTCATGATCCAGGCTCTCAGCGCCTGCTATATCGCCTATAAGGCCATGAGGCTGGGGATCTTCACTGGTTTACAGCGCAGTGAATGGCGTCCGCTACGCTCTCGAGCTCAGGAACTGGCCTCGCAGGTGCTTCCGAGCATGATGAGTTTTCTCATCATGGCACTCGGGACCTTCGTGATCACCTATTTCACCGCCTTCTACGGCACTGACGCCCTTGCAGCCTACGGGCTGGCGATCAGGGTGGAACAGATCGCACTGGTCCCTTCGAACGGTCTGACTGCTGCTCTGGGCGCGATCACAGGACAGAACAACGGCGCACGCCGGTTCGACCGTATCCATGAGAGTGTCGCAGTGGCCCTGCGCTACGGGTTCTACCTGTTCCTGGGATTGATGCTGCCGGTACTGATCTTCGGCAGGAGCATCCTCTCTACGGCTACCGATAACCAGCAGGTCCTCTCCCTGGGTTACCACTACCTGCTCATACAGGGTATAACCTACTACAGTTATATCATCCTCTTCCAGTCGAACTCCATACTCATGGGACTCAAGAGACCGATGATGATCATGTGGGCGGGACTCTATCGACAGATCCTGGCCCCTGCTATCGTGTTCACCTTTCTCACACAGGTGATGGGCATGGGAGTCTATGGTATCTGGTGGGGTCTGGTCATCGTGAACTGGAGTGCTGCGGGAATCACCCTCTACTGGTCAAGACGACAGCTTGCGATCCGCAGAGCTGAAGCCCGGCTGTAGAAGATTCGCAGGATCATGACTAGGCGCCGGGGGTGTTTATCGTTAGAATGTTGCGATCATGCATACTGAACGACCGTTGACACGCACACGACTGCTCTACCTCTGGATCCCTCTTGCCCTGATGTGGATCGTCATGGCTGCAGAACAGCCGGCGATCACCGCCGTGATCTCAAGGATGCCCAACCCCACCATAGAGCTCGCGGCATTCGGCTATGCCTTCGCCCTGGCACTGTTCATCGAAGGACCGGTGGTGCAGATGCTCTCAGCCGGAACGGCCATCCCCACTTCTCTCTCCTCGTATCGCAAGATCCTGTCGATCATGCATGCACTGGCTGTCATCACGACCTTCATACATATGCTGCTGTGCCTGCCCGGTCTCTACCGGTTCCTTGCGATCGATATCATGCACCTCCCCCATGAACTGCTGCGTCCCTCCTATCGCAGCTTCCTGGCCATGATCCCCTGGACAGCGGCGGTTGGGTACCGACGGCTGTGGCAGGGAGTGATGATCCGCTACGGCAGATCCAGAGAGGTGCCGATCGTCATGTACATCCGTATGGCTGTCGCAGCGGTAGTCCTTGGGGTCGGTCTGTACTCAGGTGCTCTTCCCGGGGCACTGCTCGGAGGATTGACGCTGACGCTCGCTGTCATCGCCGGGGCTGTCGCTGCCTGGGGCTATACCAGAGGTATCATCAGGGATATGGCCGAAGAGGATGATCCAGATCACCGGATGACCACACGCGAGATGATCAGCTTCTATGTCCCGCTCGGGCTGACTTCACTGATCACCCTCGGGGTGCGGCCGCTGCTCAACTTCGGTATCGCACGGGGACTCTTTCCCCTCGATTCGCTCGCCCTGTGGCCGGTCGTCCTTGCCTATATGTTCATCTATACCTCCATCTCTCTATCACTTCAGGAGATCGTCATCGCACAGCTGCATGGCAGGAAGGAGCTGAAGATCATCACCTCCTTCGTGATCAGGGTCGCATCGGTCATGAGTGTGCTGTACGCCCTCGTACTGTTCAGTCCTGCGCTTCAGCACTTCTGGTTCTCCGCTCTCTCACAGATACCCGGACAACTGTTCTATCTCCTGCCGATCACCCTCGGGATGCTCACCCTCATGCCGCTGCTCTCAGGGATCATCTCACTCTATCGCGGGATCCTGGTATCGTGCCGAAAGACCCGCATGGTCACTGCCGGGGTACTGATCAACGTCAGTGCGATGCTCATCTTCCTGAATCTCGGGACGCTGCTGTTCCCGGTTCCCGGTATCTATATCGCTGCCGGCTCGTATCTTCTGGCCTTCGTCACCGAAGTGGGGTTCCTCTCGATCTCTACCCGCGTGACCATCAGCGAGTGCCTCGTCTGACTCCTCCCCAGCTCACACGAACAGAAGCTCATACCATACTCATACCATACTCATACCATAACATACCATACGCATACTCCCTCTTGACGAACCGTCCAACTTCATGTACATTACCACTGGTAATCTGCTAAGGAGGTTCCTGAGGGAAGCATGAGAACGACAGAAGAGAGCGCACAGCAGGTGCCGATGAAGCAGCAGTTCATCGATACCGTCCTTACCATGATGGATGAAGGGATCCCGGTCAGGAACATCAATCTGCGAGGTGCCGCAAAGCGGATCGGCTGTGCCCATACGAATGCCTATAACTATGTCTCTTCCCGTGAAGAGCTGCTGTGGTGGGCCCTCAAAGAGGCTCTTGTACGGATGATCGCCTCTGCTGGTATCGACCCCGAGACGGGGGCGTTCCCTGCAGCACTGCCTGATCTCCTTGAGGTCACGGTCGACTTCGCCCTGCAGCATGGTCCCTGGTATCACCTGATCTGGATCGAACCGCTGAGCGGTACTCCACCGGATGAGGTGCGTTCCTATCTGTCTCTGCCTTCCGGACTGTTCGGATCATGGGTGAGACAGACACAGGGAGATGATCCCCATCTGACCGAGAAGACCCGTATCCTGCACAGCTCCTGCATGGGGAACTGTGCATGATGAGCTCAGGCCGATCCGGAGATCCCCCTGATACCTGCAGGAAGCAGATCCTTGAGCATGCAAGATCGCTGCAGCATCACCTGTTCACACCGGGAGGAACCATATGAACCATAAGACAACCATCACGAGGCTATCACTGATCATCGCCGCGGCAGCAGCAACTGCTGCAGCTGCTGGGATCTTCTCACACGGAGGAGACGGCGGCATGATGATCGAGACAGTCAGAGGGACACAGGTCATGACTCACGGGTATGGGATCTATCGTCATATGTCCTCTGATGTGGCGATCCAGGGGATCGCACAGGATTATGTGACACTCTTCGCTGCCGTACCGGCACTGATCGCTGCACTGGCTGCTGCCCGTAGAGGCTCGTTACGGGCAGCTGTGATCCTGACAGGGGTGACCGCATATCTGTTCGTGACCTACCTGCTGTACCTGACGATGGGCATGTACCATGAGCTCTTCCTGCTCTATGCACTGCTGCTGTGCTGCAGTTTCTTCTCACTGACCCTCTCGCTGTTCTCGCTCCATGAACGGCTTAGCGGACTCTCCTTCCTCAGCGATCGAACCGCCAAGGGTTCCGGGATATTTCTCATCGTGGTCGCAGCACTCATGGCTCTGCTGTGGCTCTCTGCGATCATCCCCCGCTGCTCGACGGGAGTATCTATCCTGCCGGGCTGCAGCACTACACGACGCTGATCGTCCAGGGGATGGATCTTGCACTCTTTCTGCCGATCTCAGCAGTCTGCGGTCTTTTGCTGCTGCGCAGAACCCCGATGGGAGTCCTGACCGGTCCGGTGCTTCTGGTCTTTCTCGTGTTTCTCATGGGGGCTCTTCTTGCCAAGATCATCGCCATGGGATGTGCCGGAGATCCCATCATCCCCGTAGTGTTCATCATCCCGGTATTCTGGATCGCCAGTATCTGGTTCTCTCTGCGCTGTATCACAGCCCTGCCTCAGGTCCGCTGAGATATCTGCCATGTACCGCCCCGGTCCCTCAGTGCATGAAGACAGGGGCTTCTTCGTATCGCCGTGGCTGCTCATCCCTGATGGACGGACCGCTTCATATCATACATGCGGGCATCTGCTTCGGCGAACATATGGCTGAAGGTCTCCCGCGGTGAGTACTCGACCACTCCGTAGGAGAACCCCAGATGTCTGTCACGGATCTGCTGCTGATCGAATGCGGGGAACGTGCGCATCGGCTCCAGACGGGAAGCCTGTTCGCAGTAGGCATAGAACATATCTTCGACAGACAGCTCTCTGAAACTGCGGAGTATCGTCCTGATGACCAGACGGGCTTCCGACTCTCGGGTCTCCGGCAGCAGGATGATGAACTCATCCCCTCCCCATCGACCTGCCAGATCGGTAACCCTGATCGATGCTGTGAGCAGCGCACCGAACTGCATCAGTACATGATCCTCGAAGAGGTGTCCGAGAGCATCATTGAGGATCTTGAAATTATCGAGATCGATGAAGACCAGACAGAACGGGCTGTTATAGCGTTCGAACCGTCTCATCTCCAACTGTATCATCTCCTCTATCCTACGGCGGGAGAGCAGCTGCGTAAGCTGGTCGGTATTGATGAAGGTCCTCAGATCCTTGTAGGCTTCCCGCAGGTTGGAACTGTGCAGAAAATCATGCCCTGCACCGCCCTATCCCATATCACGGGATATCCCCGTGCGATCAGCGGGGAAAGAGGCATGGACATAGGTGATCTGATAGGACCGGTCTTCGAAGAACCTGAAGACGATCGTCTGTCTGAGATCATGGATGATCAGATGTTCAGCATCGGAGATACTCTCGATACTCATTATTACCATTGCGATGCAGTACAAATCGCCAAGCGGTATACACCTGACGGTATCTATGGTGTAACTGACTGTCGCATAGGTCCTGTTCTCACTGCCGGCTTCATCCGATATACCCGGGCTCGATATGATCTCATGCGAAGGAAGGCCTGTTCCGAACCCTGTGACCCCGCAGGCATCATCCTCAAGGATCCTGTAAAGATCTCGCTTCTCGATAGACACAGCAATATACTGTCGTACGGCTTCTGCGCAACTTTTTTCAATATCAAACATACCTCTCACCAACTTTGACACCTGATTACGGCAACAAACCACAGCAAGCATGATAGTGGCTCCGGCAATAAGAGATTCCCCCCCCCTCACTGCACCAATAATTCCTGTCAGAAAGTTGAAGATACAAAAATCAGTAGATCCCAATACATATCACAAGCAGTACCTGATCAGAAACAGCGTCTGAACTTTAGTCACCGACTTATGTAACAATACTTTTCAAGTCATTGTCGTTTTTTATATAGTATCGCCCCCCACTAGAGGTGTTAGCAAGATTCCCACTGATAAATAGTGGAGTAGATCTGTCGAATCTTCCAGTACTGCTCTTCATGCGCACTCACGTATGCTTACCGGGCTGAGCCATGCTATACTGTAGGTACACATCATGAAACAGGAGATACGCATATGAGTAATAGAGATCATGTCTGGTACGGTGCCATGGGATTGGGAGGCTCTTCGTGGGATGCGGCTGACCGGCTCACCGATAGGGATATCGCCGAGGGCGCAGAGGTCCTCGATGCGGTCCTGGATCTTGGGATCACCCGCATAGACCTTGCAGATATCTACCATCAGGGAAAATCGGAACTGGTGGTCGGAGAATACCTGAAAAGACATCTGGGACTCAGAGAACGTCTTACCATCCAGTCGAAGGTCGGGATACGACTCACCGGCTCCACCTTCGGTTCTCGATTCGATTTTTCCTATGATCACATCATCAGCAGTGTGGACGGCATCCTGGAGCGGTTGGGAACGAACTACCTTGACAGCCTGCTCCTGCACCGGCCTGATCCGCTCATGGAACGATCGGAGATCAAGGATGCTATCGACAGACTCTTTGATGATAAGAAGATCAGGGCGATCGGGGTATCGAACATGAGTAAGGAGCAGATCGAGCTGCTGGAGCTGTATACCGGACGGCACATGGTCGCGAACCAGCTGGAACTGAGTCTGAAGAAGCATGATTTCGTCAGCAGTGCTGTAGGATTCAACAATGCACCGATCACCGACTTCCCCATCGGGACCATCGAGTACTGCATGACCCACGATGTGGCCCTGCAGTCCTGGAGTCCACTTGCCAGAGGCGTCTACACGGGAAGACCTGCCGATGAACGCACCCCGGCCACCGCACAGGCCGTGACCCGGGTAGTGAACCGCATCGCACAGGAGCAGTCAGTCGCCCCGGAAGGAGTGGTGATGGCCTGGCTGCTCAGACACCCGGCACAGATCGAACCGGTGATCGGCACTACCACGATCCCCCGTATCAGGCGTGTATGCAGGGATATGATGTGACCCTGAGCAGGGACCAGTGGTACGAGCTGCTCGTTGCAGCACGTGGGGTCCCGATGCCCTAGGATCATCTGAGCACCCGGGTTGCCACCACATCACAGGGGGCGATACCGCTCCACAGACGAACATGCAGTGACTGCCTGAAGATCGACCGGATACGCAGGCCCTGTCAGAGCAGGGCCCATGCAGTCGTATTACAGATCATTCATCATGACTGCCAGATACCCTGCGCCGAATCCGTTATCGATGTTCACCACGCTGATCCCCGAGGAGCAGCTGTTGAGCATCGAAAGCAGTGCAGAGACCCCGTGGAAGTTCGCCCCATAGCCGACACTCGTCGGTACTGCGATGACCGGGGCATCTACCAGCCCCCCTACCACACTGGCAAGGGCACCTTCCATCCCGGCAACGGTGATCACTACCCGCGCCCCGCGGATCTCTTCGAGGTGCCTGAACAGGCGATGGATCCCCGCTACCCCGACATCGTTGAATCTGCGGACCTCATGCCCGTAGAATTCGATCGTACCGGCAGCCTCTTCAGCGACCGAGGCGTCTGAAGTCCCTGCACTGACCACAGCTATATAGCCTTTGGTACAGCGCCGGGGCTGAGTATGGATGAGGGAACAGAGCCTCGAGGATGCATCATAGGCAGCATGGGGGAAGGAGGGGGCAAGCTGCTGCCAGATGACCTCATCCAGACGGGTGGCAAGCACATTGATACCGGAAGTATCAAGATGGCTGAGGATGTCATGGATCTGTGATACGCTCTTTCCCGCGCAGTAGACCACCTCACCGTGACCGGTCCTGCGTTCTCTGTCCATATCGAGGACCGTATGACCCAGATCGGTGAAGTACAGTGATTCGATCTGCTGCTGTGCCTGAGTGATATCTAGTGACCCATCACTGACCTGCGCAAGCAGTCCCTTGAGCTGTTCATTCATCTGTTACCCCCTGTGGTGTGTGGGATCCATACTGCCGCTGGTATACCCGGAGAGGTCTACCGTGACATACGAGAATCCGAGTCTCTTCAGATACTGATCGATGTCCTGGAGCCGTCTGCTGCTGCAGAATCGCTGGAACTGATCTCCCCCGATCTCTATGCGTGCTATATCGCGGTGTACCCGTACCCGCACGTCGGGGAACCCGCAGGCATGCAGATACCGCTCAGCAGTCTCGATGGTCCGCAGCAGCTCTTCGGTGACCCGGGTACCGTGAGGGATCCGGGTCATCAGACATGAGTAGGCAGGTTTATCGGCCACCGAGAGTCCCCAGTCCCTGCAGAGCTTTCGAATGTCCTCTTTGGTGAATCCACACTCCAGCAGCGGGCTGCGGATACCGAGTTCCTGCAAGGCCTTCATGCCGGGTCGGTATGCCCGGGCATCATCAGCGTTCGTCCCGTCCACGACGACATCGGCGTGCCATTGATCCGATCGTTCGATGATCCGTTCAAAGAGGATATGTTTACAGCGATAGCAGCGGTCCTCGGGATTGTCCTGCAGTTCATCTGCTATGGGCAGTTCGATGACCAGATGCTCGATCCCCATCTCACCGGCGATCCGGCCCGCTTCTTCCAGCTCCCAGCGAGGCACATAGGGGGAGCCAGGGTCACCGCCCTGATATGCAGATCCGTGTGGGTCTTCAGTGCATAGAGCAGGAACGTGCTGTCGACACCCCCGGAGAAGGCTATGACACAGCTGCTGTAGGAGGATGCCCATCGCTTGAGAGCCTGAAGTCCTTTCATCTGCCGATCGCCTCATAGATCACTTTCACCGGCAGCTGATGCTTCTGTGCCAGTCGTCTCACATCTTCATACTCCGGCTTCGCGGACACTTCCCTGCCCTGATACATGAGTCTCTTTACCGTCACCTCTCCGTATCGTGTCTCTACCTTCTCGAACGTCCTCTCGAGCATATACTGCTTCACTTCGTACTCACGGACCCCTGCAGTGGTTGTCTGGGTGAAGAGGATCTCACGTACGGCAGCCCGCTGTCCGGAGGTGGTCATGACCGAGAGCAGCGTACCGGGCCTTCCCTTCTTCATCATGACCGGGGTCATCCAGAGATCCTTCACCCCGGCAGCCCACAGCTGTTCCTGTACCGCTGGATAGAACTCAGGATTCATATCATCTATGGTACATTCGATCATCAGCGCCTCGACACTCTCCTGATCATCTTCGGTCTCAGCCCAGTAGACTCTCAGCACATTCGGGATCTTCGTATCCCGAGTACCGACACCGTAGCCCACGCGCTCTGCTGTGAAGACCGGGCTCGAGGTGAACTCATCCACCACAGCCGCGAGGATCGCAGCTCCGGTGGGAGTCGCAGTCTCACACTGCACCGCTCCGGTCTTCACCGGTCTTCCGGTGAGTATCTCGACGGTTGCAGGAGCAGGGACCGGTATCCTCCCATGGGCACAATCCACGAACCCGCCTCCGAGCTCCACGGGTGTCGATATGATCCTCTCAGGCTTGAGATAGTCCAGAGCGATCGCAGCAGCTGCGATATCGAGGATGGAATCGAGGGCCCCCACCTCATGAAAATGCACCTGATCGATCGGCTTATCATGGACTTTCGCCTCTGCTGCAGCAACGACTGTGAAGATCCTCATAGCCAACTCCTGCACCTGTTCACTCAGACTGCTCGCTGCAAAGATCTTCCTGATATCCCCGATGGTCCTGTGCTCGTGCTCATGATGCTCATGTTCATGCTCATGGTGCTCATGGTGCTCATGGTGCTCATGGTGGTGGTGCTCGTGTTCATGATGCTCGTGATCATGGTGTTCGTGTTCATGCTCGTGATGCTCATGGTGGTGGTGCTCGTGAGCATGCTCTGGGTCCCCGGCAATGCTGACGAGGGCTCTGGTGCCGGTGATGCCTTTACGCTGTTCTTTTTCGAAGGTGATGGACCACTGTTCTACCGGTAGTGATCTCAGGGCATCGAGAAGATACTCCCGGGTACCCCGAGATCTATCATAGCACCGATGTGCATATCTCCGCTTATTCCTGCAAATGGGTCATAGATGAGAGTTTTCATTGGGTACGCTCCTGTGTGTGTATTCCTGATCCGTCGAGTACCTCATAGGCTGCCTGAGTACAGCTCAGACATGATCCTGAGACCATCTTATGAGTCATCACCGACTCTCCACAGTGCCTGCAGATACTGCTTGAGTCCATGGCGGCATAATCCGGGAGCCCCATGGTCACCGGAGTGAAGGTGAACAGTTCCTCTTGGGGTATCTCCAGGAGCGCGAAGCCCACCTTCGCAGCCGATGCCCTGAATGCTTTGAGCAGGGGATCAGATCGGTCATGATCGATGACGACCGAGGTGAAGAGCCTGCTGAACTGCGGGTCGAGCCGGTCGTAGATCCCGAAGGCATCCGGCCGTGCAGCGACCCTGATCCCCTTCCCGTCCCGTCTGCAGAAGGTCACCGCAGTCTTTCCGAGATCCCTGTAGATCAATCCGTTATTGCCGAAGGTACACCCGCTGACATACTGGATACCATCGAGAAAGCAGCTGTTGATCTCCGTCACGGCAAGCAGTTCTTCCAGGCCGTCTGCATGCTGCAGGGCTGAGATGGACAGACCCAGATGCTCAGAGAGCCTGCGCAGTCCGTAGAACGATGCCAGCACCCCGGAGGAGAGCCCCGGGCAGTAGTGTCCATGAAGCGCACCTGCCTCAGTGAGCAGCCCCTTGAGATCTTTCATGCCCAGCATCCGCTGGATCTGTGCTCTCGGTTCCTGCACGGTGAACGCATGGACCTCCTGATCGAGAACAGCCCGATCCACCTCGGGTATATAGGGCTTGATATCGAGCACGGGGGTACCATCTATGGCATCAAGCCCCCTGACGCGCAGGGTAGACCCGTTGCGCTCGAGCAGTTCGACGGTGGTCAATCCGATGGCACTCGGACGTTTGGGACTCCTGCAGGCGAACACGCCCTTCTCTCCCCCATAGTACCACTGACCTTTGAGCCGCACCTCACGGGCGCGGTGGAAGTTGAAGATGATCTGAAGATAGCCGTTCGATTCGATATCATAGAGCCCTTCGGTGAATTCTGGATGGATATGGATCAGGCTCTCCTCCTTTCGCATGACAAACGGGTCTGCCGGTTCGGTGAACCTGCTCTCGATGATTCCGATCTCTACGATAGCTGACATGACTGCTGCTCCCTGTATATCCTCGGGGTGACGTGAGGGACCTTGCTGATCCACTGCAGCTCGACCGGCACATCATAGACCTGCTCGATCATCGCTGATGTCACATCCCCTCTCTCCGAGGTTTCGATGATACGCCCCTCTTTCATGAAGAGGAACCGCTGTGCGAACTGAAAGGCTGTGTTCAGATCATGGATGGCTATGATGACCATGATCCCCTGTTCCTCTGCGATCGAGGTGAGCAGCTTGAGGGTATCAAGCTGATTCCTCAGATCGAGCGAGGCTGTCGGCTCATCAAGCAGCATGATCGGTGCCTGCTGGGCCAGAGCCCGGGCGATCGATACCTTCTGCAGTTCTCCGCCGCTGAGCTCATGGAGGGACTTGAGCATCATGGAAGACAATCCTGTACGCTCGAGTATCTCGATGCACGTGTGCATATCATGATCGGAGACCTGCATCGACAGATGCGGGACCCTGCCGAGCAGCACGGCATCAAAGACCCTCATGGCACTCATCTGCATCTTCTGCGGCACATAGGAGATCAGACGGGCCAGCTGTTTTGCCGAAAGACTCCCTGTCGATACCCCATCGATCAGCACATCCCCGCTCGAAGGGCGCAGAATACGATCGATACAACGGATCAGGGTCGTCTTGCCTGAACCGTTCGGTCCCAGCAGGGCCGTGATCCCCGGACCGTCACAGTCCACATCGATGTGATGAAGGATCTGCGTAGTCCGGTATGAGAAACTCAGATCCTGTATACTCAGTCTCATTATCTGTACCCCCTGATCAGTAATAGGATGAACACCGGAGCCCCGAGAAACGCTGTGAGGATCGCTACCGGAAGGACTCTGGGGGCCAGGATCAATCGAGCTGCGAGATCGGATGCCAGCAGCAGGATACCGCCGGTGAGCACCGAGGCTGCCAGAGAGAACCGCTGATCCTCTCCGACGACCTTTCGTGCTATATGGGGAGCTACCAGTCCCACGAAGCCGATGACCCCGACACAGGCTATGATCACCGAAGTCAGCAATGAGGCTGCCCCCATGCCCGTGAGACGAAGCCGCTCGGTGGGGACACCGAGCCCCCTGGCCGTCTCATCTCCCATGGAGAGAGCATTATAGGACCATCGGTGCATATGGAAGTAGAGAATCGAGGGAACGGTCACCACTGTGATCATCGTCAGTTCCTGCCAGTTCACCCGTCCCACATCCCCGAAGGTCCAGAAGACCATCGCGGCAAGCTGTATATCATCGGCAAAATACTGCAGGAACATAGTCCCTGCGGTACACAGAGCCCTATGGTGACTCCTGCAAGGATCATGACCTCAGAGGAGGTCCTCTTGATATGCGAGAGCAGGACGATGAGCGCAGAGGCCATGAGCGCGAACAGCAGGGCACAGAGCATGGTCTTGTACGGATAGAGCAGTTCGATGATGCCGCTGTCGCCTCCGACAGCCACCCCGGTCCCCAGGAACATCACCGAACAGGCTGCCCCGAAGGCAGCTGCATGAGAGACCCCGAGGGTATAGGGAGAACCCAGGGGTTCTGCAGGATCACCTGCATGACCGATCCCGCGGCGGCAAGGCCGGCACCTGCGGCCAGGGCACTGAGGGTCTGGGGAAGACGGATCTCACGGATGATGGCCGCATACTGAAAACTGATCGTATCAGGGGCAAAGAGGGCACGCACCGTGGCAGAGATCGGGATGCGGACCGCACCGAGAGAGAGCGAGACCAGGACCAGCAGGAGCAGCAGCAGGACTTCAGCAAGGAGAACGATCCGCTTACTGCGCTGATACGAACCATAGGATCGCTGCAGGTGTTCGTTCCCACTACTCATGAACCGTTCCCCAGTGATACAGCCCTGAATGCGTATCCGCCGAAGGCCTCATTGAGCTGCTCGAAGACCGGAGCGCCGGTAAGGAACTGATAGATCTCATCTGCCCTGACAGCCGGATCGATATCACCGAAGGTATCCGGATAGATCAGGGTACCGATGAAGTAGGCATTCGCAAGGATGGATCCGAAGTTCTGCGAGTACCAGTTATAGGGAAGCAGGCCATAGACCTGTCCCTGTTCTACAGCCTGCATGCCCGAATAGAGGGTCCGATCGGCAAGTTGCTGGAGGGCATTGGCCGACGGCGGGCTGTGAACCGTCGATACATCGAGAAACAGCAGGTCAGGATCCCACATGATCAGCTGCTCCTTTGCGATCATGGCGTTCTGCTGCGAGGAGCGCGGGAGCCTTGGATCATAGGCAGGGTTATGCAGACCGAGCATCTCGAAGGGAGGATAGAGCGGCTCGGTAGATTCGATGCCGTGCGGGCCCTTGAACGCGATCCCCCCTACATATACTGTCAGCTCCCCATGGAGCTGTGAAACTTCACTTCTTCGTGTGAGATCTTCGAGAGACTGTTCAAAGAACTCGATCACCTCTGCTGCCCGCTCCTGCTCTCCGAGGACCTCACCCATGATGCGCAGGCTGCCATAGAAGGCAGCACGCTGATCGGCAAGATCCCCATAGGCGAGCGTGACTACCGGGATACCGGTCTTCTGCGACAGGTCTGCCGGATCGTAGCCCATATCGGGAAAGGTCTTGAACATGAGTTGAGGCTGCGGGTCGAGACCGAGGATCAGTTCAGGATTATCAGCCCGCGGAACTCACCGAACAGCGGGAGCTCCTTGAACTGGGGATTGGCCATGGCATACGGTCGGGCATCGAACATACTGCGTCTGCTCTCCATGTCATCGGCTGCAGTGACCCGGTCCTCTGCCTGCAGATAGACCGCAAGTCTCAGGGCCCCCGGACCCGAGCAGATGATAGAAGCAGGGTCGGCCGGCACGAGGAGCTCATGGCCGTAGGAGTCAGTCACCGGGACTGCTCCCTGCTGACCCGGTGATACGCTCTCATGGCTGCCTCCCGACCAGATCGGGGAGATCGACAGGATGAACAGCAGCAGCAGGGGACCTCTCATGGCAGTACCTTCCAGGGTGTGATGATAGAAGTACTGTATCACCATACATCACTATGTTCAATCATATATCATCATACTTCACCATCTTATCAGCTGTTCAAAGGAAGAAAAACCCCGTATACTATCTGTATGAACTCACAAGAGAGAATGCTTCAGCCCGAACGCCTGGAAAAGGTACGTTCACTCATAGAACAGCATAAGAGTATCAAGGTGTCGGAACTGAGCACCGCGTGCGGGGTCTCTGAGAATACGATCAGACGTGATCTGATAGAACTCGAAGAGATCGGCTACTGCTGCAGGACCAAGGGCGGGGCTACCCTCATACAACGGGGCAGTGATATGAAGCTCTTCACACACCGGCTCGAACGTCACCGGGAGTGCAAACGGATGATCGCCAGAGAGGCTGCACATCTGGTGACCAGCGGGACGACAGTCATCCTCGATTCGGGGACGACGGCCGTGGAAGTGGCGGAAGAGCTGCAGGGTGCACAGCATGTCACGATCATCACCCCCTCGCTTGCCGCCTCCTATCTCCTTGCTGAGATCCCTGAGATCACCCTGATCCTTCCCGGCGGGATCGTGAACCACAGTTCACGTTCCCTGACAGGCAGACCGGCAGAGCAGTTCTTCCGAGATATCCATGCCGACATCCTCTTCCTTGCGGTGAAGGCCGTATCGATCGAGAACGGCCTCAGTGATCATACTATCGCAGAGTCATCGGTAAAACAGCAGATGATCACGGCGGCAGAGCGGATCTACGTACTTGCGGACCACTCGAAACTCGACCGGTCCGCACTGAGTACCATCTGCCCGATCGAATCGATCGATGCCCTGATCACCGATGATCAGGCGGACCCGCAGTTCGTCACAGCTCTGCGGGCGCTGGGAATCGAAGTGATCATCGCTGCAGCACTTGACTGAGCAGCAGTCAGACAGCGAAGTGCTTACCCCTGAGCCCTTGCCTTCCGTGCAGCACCTGAAATTCCCGAACGATCACATCACACAGACCTCAGCTTCGATCTGCAGGCATCTCGACTGCGCTATACCGATCACTGACAATCTTTCAGGTTGCAATCTTCTTCACCAGAAGTGCATATGATATAATGATGGTGCATGAAGTGATGTACATACATACCGTTCACCAATCGTTTTGATAGGAGGTATTCTATGTCAGCAGCTGAGACTATGCACAGCTGGCCGGTACAGGTCAGTGAAGATGCTGAGATCCCGGAAGAGTGGGTACAGAAGAAGGTCTTCGGGACCGGCTGCAGCAGTGCAGTCTATTTCCCGAGTCAGCCATATGGGCTCTTCAAGAGGCACTCGGTCTTTCTTGGGTTCAAGGACGAGATGTTCGTCTATGGAGACAGCAAACGGTCTATCGAGATCCCGTTTTCCGACATCATCGTATTGAAGCATCTGAAGGTCCTCCTTACCGGAAGACTGATGATCAGGACGATCAACAGGACCTACAAGATCGAATATAATCTGACCAAGGACCGTATCGTCACTCCTCTGGTCGAGGCATTCCGTGCCTACAACATCAAGCACGCGACCCCCTTCGAGATCGACATCAGAAAACTCGAATCCATCACCGAGGAGCATGAGGAACCGCTGGTGAACTTCCGAGATCGGCTCGAACAGCGGAACATCAAACTCCATAACTACCTCTGTGAAGAACTGCCGGGAAAAGAGGACAAGGAGGTGCTCTACTATCAGGAGAGCACAGAACATCATCTGCGCCAGAAGATCACAGGATCACACTACTACTACACACCATACCTCATCGCCCGTACCGCCCATGAGATCATCCTGTTCAACGAAGAGGACCATATCGCAGAGCAGCCCGATGAGTACGGCGTGCAGATCAGCTTCATCCAGGAAAGTGAGAAGATCAACTGGGAGATCGAGAGAAAAGTACATGGTGGTGAACTTCGGGTACTCTATGAAGACCGGACCCTCTTCAAACTGCAAGTCCCCGAGCAGTCACTGCAGCGTGCTTATACAGCCTGTCAGGTACTGAACACCTAGTAAGGCCGGTTCTGTTCAGCGGATCCTCCCATGCGCCTGGAGCAGTGCACTGTGTTTGAGAAACAACACGGCGGTCCAGGCTCTCTTCGCATACGCCCAACTCTGGGGATCCTGTCCCCACTCCCAGTGGGGTATCCACAGACCTTCGGGAGTGACAGTATCGATGAGGTAATCAAGATGCGCTTCAGCAAGCCCTTCCAGGGCTCCGTAGAGCGGATGCTGAGGGTCACTGACGAAGTCACACGGCCTCGGATGATAGGAACCCCACAAGGATCGATCCCGTTCCATCGACTCACCGATCGCACGGTATAGACTGGAGTGCATGAGGTGCTGTCTCTGTGCATCAAGCACATCATACAGCCTGATGAAGCAGTAGATCTCATGAGGTGAACGGTAGGTATCCAGCCCTCGGAGATACCTGATCGCCCGGTCGATGAGCATATCGACATCAAGCTCTTTCACCATATCACGATGCTCATGCAGCAGAGCACAGATCTCAGCTGTCGGATTACCCCAGTGTGCATCGATCACCGTCCCGCCCCGCTTCGCATCGTACTCCCACCAGGGGGCATGAGGATAGTTGTTCACTTCTGAGGTCACGGAGTACCAGCCGCCCCGTGGGGCACAGTAGGTCTGTTCCAGATAGTTCACCGCAGCACCGACCATCTGCCTGTCGGCAGCTGTGCCGAGCTCCCTCCAGATGCCATAGGCCGTGCTTACCGCCATGGGAGTGGAGGAAGGAAGCTGGAAGTCAGCTTCGATCGAGTGGCCGAACCCGCCATCAGCATTCTGGTACTCCATCAGCTCCCGGTTCACTTCCTGAGCGCCTGAGCGGTGCATCCGGTACTGATAGATCGCATGGTACAGAGGAGGAGCCGAAACTGCCAATGCTGCAGCTCCCCGTTCGATCACCTGTTTCGTTATGGTCTTCATAGCTCTACCCCTTGTAGTGATGCCCTCCAGTTGAACAGGAGCTGCTCTGTGAACGCTTCGATATCCACCCCCCTGATCCGGGCGGCTTCGGCACAGACGGGGAAGATATCATCGGGCATCCCGATACGTCCATACAGCCACTGATATCCTCCCGGGTTATCAGTCTCAAGCAGAATGCGGTCTGCAGGAAGATACCGCAGCACTTCCCGGATCAGCGGGGACTGCAACAGCTCCACCCCGAGGGTGAAGAAGCATCCCGCATCGAGATAGCCGCGCAGCAGCGGGATCGGCCCGGAGTACCAGTGGACCGTGACCTGGTCATTACCGACTGCCCGTAGGATATCGAGCACCTGCCGTTCTGCCCCTTTGGTATGGATGTTCATCGGTTTCCCCTCAGCTGCTGCGTATTCGCAGAGATAGGTGAATACCTGCTTCTGCCGGTCATACTGCCCATCGACATCTTCGACCCAGCAGTGATCGAGCCCGGCTTCGCCGATCACCGGACTCCGGGCAAGAGAGAGCTCAGTCTCTCGGCTGTGCAGATCTGCACGATGTGCATACCATGGATGGATACCGAAGGAGGGAATCAGCAGCTCAGACCGCTGTGCGATCTCACAGGTCCTGGTGTAGGAGGCCTGATCGGTTGCGACACAGAGGGTGGTGATCCGATGCTCTTCGATCTGTCCGATCACCTGATCGAGGGTCGCCTGCTCATACTGATCGATGTGTACATGGGCATCTACCATGGAGCTCCTCCTCATTGAGTCTTTTTGGGTGACAGGATACGATCGATCAGGATCCTCTGCACGTATGCAGAGCAGGCATATCATCGATATAACGTGTCAGGGGATGAGGTACGATCAGCCGGGCAGATCAGGGAAGGCCTGCTCCTGCACCAGCTGTGCCAGGATCCCGGCACCTGTCTCATTGAGATGGACCCCATCGATGGTCAGAGAGAGATTTCGTCGTTCTGAAAGCCATGAACCCAGTGGGAACACGCTTGTCGAGAGGATATCGAGCACGACGTACGAAGGATGCGGGTGCAGGACCAGAGGATTACAGACCTCTCGGGCACTCAGGGTCTGCTTCTGAGTGCTGTTAAAATCGATGAAAGGTATACCATAGGTTCTGCAGCATGCTGAGATCTGTCGGTTATAGGCATCCACCTTGAGATTGAGATCCGACAGGAGCACCTCCCCGATACAGGGGATGCTCACGACGGAGACCCTGCAGGGCAGCAGCTGCTCGATCAGTCCTGCAAGTCGTTCAGTGAAAGCCTCAGGCTCGACGATGGGGATACCCTTCCCCTCGATCGTACGCTGTACGACACTCTTCCAGCGCATAGACCTGCCGCGCAGGTAGGGATGCAGGATGTCATTGGTCCCGATCTGCAGTACTGCATGGTCGGGAGTATGCAGCTTGAGATAGGCATCCACCCTCTTCGCCATCCCGTTGAGGGTATCACCGCCGAGGCCGTGATTCTCAGCCTGCAGATGAGAAGGAAGATAGGCGACATACGAGACCCGGGGATCCCCCGGGTGATACTGTCCCCGAAACAGACGATGCGGGGACGGTCGGTATGCTGAGATCGCAGGGGCCTCACCGGGTCACTCTATCGGGGTCTTGGGACCAGAGGCCCCTGACTCTCGCAGAGAGGACCACCAGACGAAGCCGAAGATCAGCGACAGCACCAGATTCAGGACGAAGTTCGTACCAGCCCTCCTGCCGAACCATAACCCTGCAAGAAGATATTCTATGAGATTGAGCGCGATCAGTATCAGCAGCAGATACCACCAGGAACTGGTTACCACCAGCAGTATCGCGATAGCCCAGATCAGGATCATGATGATATACCAGTACCATTTCATAAGACCTCCCCGGCCTGCTGTAAAAGAAGACAGACCTCTGCACGTAGTATACGGTAGAAATCCTCATCACTCAATAAGAACACGTGACGATTACCGATACGGCAGAGGGTCACTAACCGATTCGACAGTAGACCTTCCGTGCATACCGATGCAGTACCGGAGTCCCCTTGCCGTTGCGGATCGCCTTGAGCGTACCCGGGATATCGGTCGGGACCGTCCCTGCACAGATGGTGATCGGCAGGTCCCGATAGATCTCAGGGATCATGATCGCAGAGGGTCCCATGATCACCGTCGGGAGCCTCTTCCCTCCGAGGTGCTCGAAGACCTCTTCGGTGCTGTTGCTGATCACACTCGTCGCGGTAAGGATCAGAGCATCAGCCTCCTCACGTGCCCACTGATAGAACTCATCCTGAGAGCCCACCTCTTTCCCGATATCATAGACCCGTACCGATACGCCGATGCTGCCGAGCTGTCGGACGATCGGGGCGAAGTAGCCCACCATGGCGACCGTGCTGCCTGCATGCAGACCGAGATCAGTAAAGAGCCCGCCCTCATCATCCTTCAGAGCTGCTGCCCTGCGATAGTTCAAGGCATTGACCAGGGCGATGACCGCGGTGCGGGTCACCGTATCCTCTGAGGAGATCTTCTGCAGCAGCAGCTGTGCGGGCATCCCTTCGAACTCTTCAGGCTCTTTGAAGAGCGTACAGCTACCCTTCTTCTCGATCCAGGTACTGCACAGCCCGCAGCGGCCGTCGCTGAGAGTCACGGCAGTATAGCCCAGACCAAGATGGATCTGATCGATCACCGAAGAGGCAGCCTCCTCTTCCAGGGCTTCGAGAATATAGGTGTTCATCTTCATGTGCTGCTCCACAGATAGCGATATACGTGGATCATACCATACAACCATTATGCATGCAACGACACAATGGCTGTTTACAAGCACCGATCCATATCGTACCCTATACAGGATTAAGGAATCTCAACCGTAAAGACAGCCGATTCTTAACCACCGCTCAGTATGGTATAGTTACCAAACAGACAAAACGAACTACGGAGGAATACCATGAAACGAATAACCGCTATGACCGCCTTGCTGCTGCTTATGATCTTCTCGATCGCTGCGCAGGGAACGACCGAGTACACCGAAGAGATCACCGAGACCGAGAGTTCCACTGAGGACCTGTCGGTATATGACGGGCTGAGTGCAGCAGAAGTCGAAGGGCTGCTGCTGATGAGAGAAGAAGAGAAACTGGCACGGGATGTCTACGATGCCCTGGCTGACATCTGGGACCTGCGGGCGTTCAGCAATATCGCAGGAAGTGAGCAGACCCACATGGATGCAGTGGGACGGGTACTAGCCACCTACGGAATCCCCGACCCTATCACTGATGATACCCCGGGGGTCTTCACCGATGCCCATCTGCAGTCACTCTATGATGAGCTCGTCGAAACAGGGAGTATCTCAGCCGCAGAGGCCTACAGCGTGGGAGCCATGATCGAAGATCTGGACATCAAGGATCTGCAGGAACTGATGGACGAGACCGAGAACGAGCTCATCCTCATGACCTATGCAAGCCTGCTTCGGGGATCTGAGAACCATATGAGGTCCTTCACCAGAGGACTCTCACGATACGGGATCACCTACAGTGCCCAGTTCATCACCGATGAGGAGCTCTCAGCGATCCTTATGAAGTGAGCCTGATGTAACGACACTACCCATGAAGAGGGCCCCTGAGACAGGGGCCCTCTTCTGTGCTGCTACTGTGACCGATCACCAGATCCGGTAGAAGCCGCCTGCAAAGATCTTCAGACCGCTGGTGCCGATCTGAGCTCCTGCATGGATGTCGAAATTGGGGTTCAGCAGGTAGTGGCCCTCACCCAGGACATCGGCGCTGAAGCTCGAGCTGTTCGATACCCCGAGTTCCAGATGCCCTTCAGCCCACCAGCGATAGTCTTCCGGCAGATAGACCGCCTGGAGGTCAGCACTCAGCCCATAGGTCAATCCACTGTTGAACCCGACAGAGCCGGTAGCCCAGGCTTTCGCATAGAGCATCTGATCAAGGAAGAAGTCTCCGTAGGAAGCCCCGATATCGATGGTACCTGAGAACGAAGCGGTGGTGAAGTAACTGAAGGTTGGGTTCAGACTCACCATGCCTCCCAGCCTTTGGTGAATCCTGTATACCGGGCCACCTCATAGTCATATATCTGCGATGAGGTGATGAAGATGACATCCAGGACACGATCGGGGATCCCCATCGCCGCTGCCAGCTGCGTGTAGTACTCGATGGCATTCTCTCTTCGATCATCCGTATACTGACTGAAGATCTTCGCGCTGGTGTACATCACCTCAGCTGCCGCTCGCACCCGCTCCTCTGTCGGTTCCACGCCCAGGTGCTTCATCATCACTTCCGCGGTGAGGATGGTATCGATCGAGTACTCACGCCCGACACCGACACCGATATAGGGTCTGATCTCGGTCGTGATCCCGGTGGTCCTGAGATTCAGGGTGCCGTCGCCTCCGGCAGCGATGAACCCGGGATACCCTTCCAGATCGAGGGTATAGCTCTTGAAACTCACCGGATCATTGGTGAACAGGAAGATACCGGCACTGGTGGTATTTGCCGTGACGATGGCTCCCGGATACACCTCGAAGAAGGTATCATCATCCTGATGCATATAATAGTACCTGCCGGTCCCGCCGATGGAGAACGAAGTCGTCCCGCCAGACAGATCGATCTCCAGGACATTGTTGCCCAGGGAGCTGTTGCCCAGAGAGCCCAGCGCTCCGCTGACAGACAGGGTACTGTAACTCTGGGGGACGACCAGATCGTATACACTCTCGGTACCGATGCCGCTTGCAGTAAAGCCGGCAAGACACAGTATGACAAGCAATGCAGCTGCTCTTTTCATATCATTCCTCCTGTGGTGATGCACACTCTCGATCGATCGATCGATCAATCAATCAGTCACTCATATGCGTGCACATACCATTCTACCATTGGTTTCATCGATTTCGCAAACATTTACTGTGTATGCAATTATTACAGAGCAAAAACTCGCTTTATGATGTGATTCACTTCATATGCCCTGTAAGTTTTTTCATATAGCAGTCACATAAGTAATTTTTTTTATTATCCCTTCATTCACATTAAATTATAAATTGGAAATAACTTACTTATTATCTTATGCTTTTTTAATAATGATTATCATTTTTAATTGATATTCTTATATCTTTATACTATACTACCTGCAAGTTATTGATTGATAATGACAATTATTATCAAAAGGAAATGGAGGTTTGGACTAGATGAGAGACAGTCAAGCTGAAGGTGCTACCATACAGCGTAGTTCCCGCACAAGAGCTAAGAAGAAAAAGAAGAACCAGTTGCCTCAGACTGCGCTACTCCTGGCAGCTGTCGCAGTGGTCGGTATCTTGCTCTCAAGAACATCAGCTGTCCTTGCGGTCTTCTGGATCACAGGTACTGCTTTTGGTTTCATTCTGCAGAGATCACGATTCTGTTTCACTGCATCGATGAGAGACCCATCACTCACAGGAAGCACCTCGGTGACCCGAGCCGTGCTGATCGCATTCGCCCTCACCTCGCTGGGTTTCTGGGCCATCAAATACGGTGCACACCTGAACGGTCAACCGATCCCCGGTCAGAGCTATGTGGTCCCGATCAGTCTTGCGACTGCCATCGGAGCCTTCATGTTCGGTATCGGCATGGTGATCGCCGGAGGCTGTGCTTCAGGTACATTGATGCGAGTCGGAGAGGGATTCCTCATGCAGGTCCTTTCCCTGGTGTTCTTCATCATCGGATCACTGTGGGGTGCACATGATTTCGGCTGGTGGAAACTGCACTTCGTCCTGGAAGGGAAAGCCGTGTTCCTGCCGGATGTCTTCGGCTGGATCGGGGCTATCATCGTACAGATGCTGATCATCGCCTGTTTCTTTGTTGCCGCAAAGAAGTGGGAAGATCGAAAGAAAGAAGCATGACCAACACACACAACAAGGAGCATATGATATGGCAGAAGTAGAACTCGATTGCATGGGCGAAGCTTGCCCGGTACCACTGATCAAAGCAGAGAAAGCCCTCGAGAAGATGGCTATCGGCGATATCCTCATCGTTCAGATCGATCACAGCTGTGCGATGAAGAACGTCCCTGAATGGCTCGTAAAGAGGGCCACAACGTGGAACTCGATGAAGTTGACGATGGAGAATGGGAAGTCGTCATAGAGAAGATGAAATAAGAACGGATCTGTTACGATCCGCACCAATAACACAGATACATCATGACCTGAAGGAGATACACAATGGCAGAAGTAGAACTCGATTGCATGGGCGAGGCTTGCCCGGTACCACTGATCAAAGCAGAGAAGGCCCTCGAGAAGATGGCGATCGGCGATATCCTCATCGTTCAGATCGATCACAGCTGTGCGATGAAGAACGTTCCTGAATGGGCCCGTAAAGAGGGTCACAACGTGGAGCTTGATGAAGTTGACGATGGAGAATGGGAAGTCGTCATCGAGAAGATGAAATAAGAACACGCAGGAGTCGATTCGTAATGGATATAAGAAAGAACGAATTCTATAAATCATGGTTCAAAGATGCCTGGCCGTATGTGACCGGTGCCGTCCTGCTCTCTGCATTTCAGATCATCACCTTTGCCACCACCGGGAACCCCTGGGGCGTATCTGGTACACTGGCATACTGGGGAGCATGGATCTTCGAACTCGTCGGCGGGAATGTTGACACGTGGTACTACTTCTCTTCCGAAGGTGCTCAGAGGACCCTCGATGCAGGGTTCCTGCAGCATGGCGGGACGATGCAGAATCTGGGGATCATCATCGGTGCCCTCTTCGCTTCCCTTGCCGCCTGTCAGTTCAAGATCAAGAAGCTCAAGACGGTCAGACAGGTCGTCGCTGCCGTACTCGGCGGGCTGCTGATGGGATACGGTGCCCGAATCGGATTCGGCTGTAACATCGGAGCACTCTACAGCGGTATCTCATCGCTGTCACTCTCAGGATGGGTGTTCGGCATCTTCCTGTTCGCCGGAGCATACGTCGGAAGTAAACTGTTAGTCAAATTCTTTATGTAATCAGGAGTAGCAATCATGGCAAGAGAAAAGAAAGTTGAAGAATATGATGTAGTGATCATCGGCGGCGGTGCTGCCGGACTCACTGCAGGGATCTATAGCGGTCGTGCACGATTGAAGACGATCATCATCGAGAAATCACTGGTCGGCGGACTGGCGACCTATACCAACGAGATCGAGAACTACCCCGGTTTCCCGGAAGGTTCGACCGGACTGGGACTGATGGAACTGTTCCAGAAACAGGCAAAGAAGTTCGGCGTCAAGTTCAAGGGGACCGATGTAAATCCGTTGATCTGAACGGCCCGGTCAAGACCGTCGAGACCTTCAGGACCACCTATAAGGCTAAGACCGTCATCGTCGCATCAGGCGGAAGACCCCGTATCACCCGTGCAGAGAACGAGGAGAAATACCTGTTCGATAAAGGTATCTCCTTCTGCGCCACCTGTGATGCCGCTGCCAACACCGGCAAAGAGGTACTGGTCATCGGAAGCGGTGATGCCGCGATCGAAGAAGGTACCTTCCTGACCAGGTTCGCTGACAAAGTCTACGTCTCAGTCATGCATGATCACGGCAAGATGGACTGTAATGAGATCGCGAAGGCCGAAGCACTTGAGAACCCCAAGATGGAGTTCATCTGGAATACCGTGGCAAAACGATTCGAAGGTACCGAAGAACATCTGCACACCGTCGTACTCACTGACTTGAGAAACGGCAGTGAAGTACCGGTCAAAGTCGATACCTGCTTCGAGTTCATCGGGTATATCCCCAATACCGAGATCTTCAAGGAGATCCTGGATATGACCGAACGGGGCTATGTCCTGGTCAATGAGAAGATGGAGACCAATATCGAAGGCGTCTTCGCCTGCGGTGATGTCACCGAGAAATTCCTCAAGCAGGTCGCTACCGCTGTAGGTGACGGTGCTGTCGCCGGATATGCTGCTGAACGCTATATCGCTGAGACCGCACAGTACAACAGCCAGATCCTGGCAAAGGATCACTTCGTCTATGTCTACGATGCTTCCTGTCCGAACTGCCAGAACAAACTGCAGCAGATAGAGGCCATCGAGAACGAGAGTGCTGGAAAGATCAGCTTCTGTAAAGTCGACGTCTACAAGTCCAAAGGATTGTCTGATCGAATGGGAATCACCACATTCCCGAGCGTAGCAGTGGTCAAGAACGGTGAGATCATATCAGTACTGACTGATGAGTTCACTCAGGATGTTCTTGAAGCATACCTATAACACTCAGGAATACGGAACAAAAGGAGATTTCATGAGAATCAGGAATAACCTTATAGCTGCTGCACTGATGATCCTGCTGCTTACCGCAGCAGGCTGCAGCGGTAACTATGCAGAGACTGGGACGATCATCGTCGATGCGAAAGAGGCTGCGAAGCTCATCGCATCCGGAGATGTGGTCCTTGTGGATGCACAGAGCAGTTCGGCATACGAAAAAGAACATATAACCGGTGCGGTCAACATCGCACGGGCAGATATCGTGAAGAGTGACCCGGTGGTCAATGTACTTGCTGATCAGGCTGTCATCGAAGCAGTCTTCAGCAGCAGAGGCATCAGCAACGATTCAGCTGTTCTGATCTACGATGATAATAACAACATGGATGCAGCCAGATTATGGTGGACCATGCTCGTCTATGGGCATGACCAGGTCAAGGTGGTGAGCGGCGGGCTGAAAGCACTCACATCCGCAGGGTTGACCGTGACCACGGCGGTCCCGGCAGTCACCCCGGCAGTCTTCAAGGCTTCAGCGAAGGACACCAGTCTGATCGCGACGGTCGATGAGGTACTCTCTCAGGTGAACGACCCTGCAGACGGGGTATGCTTCATCGATACGAGGACCACTGAAGAGTTCGAAGCAGGGACCATCCCCACTTCCATCCATCTGAACTACACCGGTAACAACTATGGGGACGGGACCTACCGCAAGATCCAGGACATCCAGATCAGGTACAAGGAGGCTGGTATCACCCCGGAGGACACCGCCATCATGTACTGCAAGACCTCAATCAGGGGTGCACAGACTTTTCTCGCCCTCTACAATGCCGGGTACCGGAACCTCAAGCTCTATGACGGGGCATGGGTAGAATGGATCAAGGATGCGAACAGACCGATCCAGATGCCCGAAGCATTGCCAGTACGATCGAATATGCAGGATAATTCCTGATATTCCATACACATGTAAGGAGAATATAGATGAACAGATCCAGAATCATTTCACTGATCCTACTCACCCTCTTACTCTCATTTGGCGTGATGAGCTGCGCAGGGGAACAGGAAGCTGCACCGGTCGTAGAGAAGGCGGCAGAAGTCGTCGTCGAGAAGGCCGCAGAAGTCGTCCAGGTCGACCCGGTCGAACAGGCGGCTCTTGCCTACTTCGCCGACAAGGCTGAAGATAACAACATGATCGCTCAGGATGCATTCATCGAGAAGGTGAAAGCCGGCGGTGATTTCATGGTACTCGATATCAGGAGTGCAGCAGATTATGAGAAAGGGCATGTCATCGGTGCGGTGAATGCACCCTGGGACCTGCTGTCGCTGAGAACATGAGCAAACTCCCCGATGACAAGACGATCTACCTCTACTGCTACAGCGGACAGACTGCAGGACAGACCACAGCCCTGCTGAACGTCGCAGGCTTCGATGTGAAATCGGTACGATACGGCTTCAGTCTCGGAATCTCGAAGGTTGAGGGATACGAGGAGGTCATCGAGACCACCCCAACTTCTTCGATGCGATCAATACCAAAGTCGATCCAGCTATCGAGGCTGCAGTGGTGAACTACTTCAACACCCTCGCAGAGGATCCCGATACCAAGAACAATATCATCTCATCAACTGCTGCAAAGCCATGATGGACGCCTCAGAAGGCGGAGATCTGGTGATCCTGTCGATCAGACAGACCAAAGACTATGATGCAGGCCATATCGCAGGGGCGATCAATATCCCCTGGGCAAAAGGCATGCAGACACAGTTCGACACGCTGCCGAAAGACAAGCAGATCCTCGTCTACTGCTACAGCGGACAGACTGCAGGACAGACTGTCGCCATCCTGAAACTCCTCGGCTACGATGCCGCTTCGATCAAGAGCGGTATGGGAACAGCCGGTACCGGCGGCAACGGCTGGGCCATCGAAGGCTTTGACGTAGTACTCTAGCTCCGACCTGCTGAACTGCCAACAGTCAGCAGTTACCTATTATGCCCGGCGTGAAGCCGGGCATTCCTTTTTCTGCAGACCTGGAGTACAATGAGCTATGATACCATCACCTGCCTACAGACGTTCGCTCTTCATCACTGCAGGACTCACTATCTATCTTTGTCTGTGGGCGATACTCCAGATTCGCATCCTCACCCTCTTTCCCTTCGTCCACTCCGATGAGCCATGGTTGAGCGGCTTATCGCGATGGATGCTCACCACCGGCCGACTTGATGTGACCGAGCCCTTCTTCGATACCTATCCCCGGTCTCCCCATGCGATCAAGCTGCTCTTTCATCTGCTGCAGTCCGGCTGGATCACCCTCTTCGGCTATTCCATCAGATCTGTGAGGATGCTCTCCCTGTGTTTCGGTATGCTGGGCCTCATCCAGTTCTATCGGCTCCTGCGGACCCTGCAGCTTCCGCGAGCGGCAGCTGCTGCTGGCATGATCTGGCTCTCCTGCGACATCCAGTTCATCTATGCAGCGCATATGGCACGGCAGGAGATCATCCTCGTATTCCTGCTGATCACCGTGCTCCTTCGCAGTATCGATTTCCACACGCATGAGAGATCACCGGTGTTCCCGGTGATCACCGGGGTGATCGCAGGGTTGGCCTTCGGGATGCATCCCAATGGTGTCATCATAGGCGCAGCAGGACTCTCCATCTATCTGCTCAGTGATCTGCAGCATCACCGGAGTGTACAGCATACGATCAGGTATGCTGCAGGCCTGGGTACAGTCATGGCACTGTTCCTGGGTATCAGCCTGCTGATGAACCTGTCGTTCTTCACCGACTATGCTGCCTACGGCCAGACGCTTGGGGTCTCTGAGAACCTGCTGACGAAGATCACGAGGTATCCACAGTTCTTCCAGAAGCTCATCTATCGTGTCAGCGGTACCTATCATACCCCCTTCATCACACCGCAGCTGGTGCTGTTCTGCTGTTCGATCATTACCGCTCTGGTCTCTGCCCGGTACAGCAGACCCTTTCGCCATAAGGCCCTGCCTCTGCTTGCAGCCCTTGCGCTCATGCAGGTGGTATTCATCCTGATCGGCAGATATGGTCAGCCCTCGGTCGTGCTCTTCTTCCCCGCGGTCTATGCGCTGACGGTGCTGACGATCGGTCATCTGCTGCACAGAAGGGCACCAGCTGTTGTACTGCTGATCCTGATCGCCTCAGCAGCTGCAGCGGTGCTCTCTGCCGATCAGATCAGCGATGAGATCGATCAGAGCTCATATGAGGACTACACCGGACAGATCACACGGATCATCCCCGAAGATGCGGTGGTTCTGGCTAATCTCAATACCGAGTACCTGTTCACAGCAGGTCATCTGTATGACTGGCGAAACCTCGCCCCGGCAGCAGAGCAGGGTATATCGGCAGAACAGTACATCGCTGAACGGGGGATCGAGTATGTGATCTATCCTGAGGAGCTTGACTGGATCCATGCCAACAGGCCGGTGTGGAACGGCATCTATGGGAACATGGCACAGGTCCATCCGGGACTGCAGCAGGTACTGAACGATCGCTTCGAACTGCTCTATACCGGCACCAGTGCAGTCTATGCCATGAGGATCGTCCGCTACCAGCAGGACCGCCCTTGGAAGTTCTCCATCTACCGGATCATCGCAGACCCCTAATCGAAGGCCCGTGCTATACGCAGCGCGAAACTCTTGAACCCTTCCATGGAGTGAGATCTCGGACGTCTGAGGGGATTCTCATAGCAGGTCAGCCTCCCCTGCTCACGCTCATCCATGATGTACAGTCTGTCTGAAAGCAGGATAGCCTCCTGGATATCATGGGTGACGAACAGCATGGTCGCTGCGCTTTCACGCCACAGGCGCAGCAGCAACTGCTGAAGCGAATCACGGGTCTTCAGATCAAGACTGGCAAAGGGTTCATCCATCAGCAGCAGCTTGGGCTCCAGGCAAGAGCCCGGGCAAGCGCAGCACGCTGCTTCATACCTCCGGAGAGCTGACGGGGATAGAGCTCTGCAGCCTGCGAGAGCCCTGTCAGTGCCAGTGCCTGCTCAGAGCGTTCGTGAAGCTGAGCTGCCGACTCATCGGGGAACCGCTTTCTCAGCGGGAAGAGCAGATTCTCCCGAACGCTCTTCCAGGGAAGCAGCTGATCGAACTCCTGAAAGATCATGATCCGTTCCATGCTCGGGGCTGTGAGCGGTGTACCATCAATCAACAGGGATCCCCCGCTGTGCTGTTCAAAGCCTGCAAGGATCCGCAGCAGGGTGCTCTTACCGCAGCCAGATCGTCCCAGGATGCAGGTGAACTCCCCCGTTCGACGTTCAGGTCCACCTGATCGAGTACCCTGATCGATCCATCGGGCGTACGGTAGCTGAAATCAAGGCCCTTCATGGAAACCAGTGTATCACTCACTGCCGTCCTCCCCATCTGGAGATCGTCTTGTGTTCGAGCAGTCGAAACAGATGATCTTCGATCACCAGTCCGATCATGATCAGTACGGCGATGCCAGCATACATGCCTGAGGTATCCATGAAGACCCGTCGCTGGAAGATGTACCAGCCGAGTCCCCCGCTCGCGCCCATGACCCCGAAGATCATCTCAGCACTGATCACTGCCCTCCAGGATCTCGCCCAGGCGATCCTCAACCCCGCAAGCATATAGGACCAGGAGGCAGGGATCATGATGTGCAGCATGATCCCCAGCCTGCTGAATCCGTAGTTCCTTCCCACATCGATATAGCGCTGATGCACCGAGGAGAATCCCGAACGCAGGTTTATGGTCATCGGCCAGATGACCGAATGCACGATGATGACCAGCACCGAGGTGATCCCGGTCCCGGACCAGAGGATCACCAGCGGCAGCAGGGCGATCCCGGGCAGGGGGTGGGCAACGGCGGTGAGGGTGTCGATCCCGCCGGCGAGGAACTTCGACTGATAGGCAGCCACTGCCAGCACTGCTGCGAGCAGCGTACCGATCAATCCTCCTGCAAGGACCAGGGAGATCGACACCCCAGCATACCGAACGAGGTCCCCGGTGATCAGAGAACTCCAGAAGGAACTTCCGATGGCTTGAAGGGACGGGAGGATCAGCGGTGATACCTTCCGGGTACTGACGATGAGCTGCCACACCAGTAGGGTACTGAGGATCCATCCGGCCCTGGTGATGATGATGGACATACGTCTTCTTCGATCTAATCCCAAAACAGCTCCTCCAACGATCGTGGTTCCTCTTCGATGTAGCCTCTGCTGTGCATGAACTCTGAGAACTTCCTGATCCCCAGCACCTGGGTATCATAGACCATCCCTTCAGCGGTGAGATACTTCAGGATCAGCTCCTGATCCATCTCATAGACCTGCGAAAGCAGCTGTGCAGCTTCTCCGGGGTGTTCCTCGATGAACGTGACAGCCTCCTGTACCGCTTCGATGCAGGCCCGGTAGAGCTTCTGCTTCGAGTCATAGCAGGCACGGGATGCATATCCTACGATGAAGGAGAAGGGCTCACCGAAGGCTTCTGTACCTGATACCAGCATATGAGCACCGGGCTGTTCCAGCTCGGTGAACAGGTAGGGAGGAGAGGTGAAATGGGCCTGGATGCTTCCCGAGAGCAGTGCACTGACCCCGTCAGGATGGCTGAGGGTGATGATCCGGGTGTCAAGGGCATCGGCACTGCCGAGCTGCTCCTCAGCAGCCATCGAAAGGAGCATATGCTGGATGCTTCCCGGCTGCGGGAGGGCGATCCGGTCTTCCGCAGAGAAGTCCCTCAGGCTCTGCAGCTCGGGATCCAGGGTCACCAGCCCGAGCGGCGACCGTGAGAGTCCGGTCGCGATCTTCCAGTCCATCCCGTGATCCCAGCCGATGAGGAACGGCGGGATCGCACCGAATCCTACATCCACGCGTCCTGAGACCATCGCTTCACGTATGGCGGCTGTATTGGCCATCTGCACCCAGTTCACCTGAGCATCAGGAACGCGCTTCTCGATCAGCTGCTGCAGCTTCGCGATCTGCAGCGGAGCATAGGCCAGCCCATACTGATCGGCAATGGTCACCGAACCTTCGGTGTCCCTGGTACATCCGATCATCAGCATGAGTGACACCATGATCAGCAGCAGCACCTTGGTCATATACTTCAATCTGTTCATCTATAACGATTCCTTATACGGCAGTATCATATCACGGCCTTCGTGATCGAGGACGGTGAGACAGCTGAGGACCTGCTGCAGCAGCTGCTGCAGGGCTTGTACATCCTTCGCTGCAAGCACCACATAGCCTGCCCGCTGGGAGGCATTACCGATCGATGTCGACTGCTGTCCCTCCCGCACATGGTAGGCACCTGAGAGGACCCCGGGCAGGCTCAGCAGTTCGTTGGGATCCCCGACCGTTCCCACGGTCCCTTCTCTGATGAAGAACAGCAGTACCAGCACAGCCGCTGAGGCTGGGCTGTCCTGATCGAACCATTTCCGGGGATCGGGATCCCCCCCTGCGGCAAGTTCGATCTGCAGATCCAGGATGGGTACGTCCGTCACCGCCGGGATCGTATACTCCTCATATGCCCCGCCGATCCTGCAGGCTGTCTCGTTGACCAGATACCCCTGAGCCCCCTTGAGCAGCTGCAGATAGAGCGGCCCCTCCCGCATCCCGATCGCAGATACCACCTCTTCGGCGATTGCCGTGATCTGCTCGCTCTCATGGGCATAGCGTGAAGGATAGCGATGAGCGAAGCAGACCCCGATGGAGGGAGGGGTGTCACGGGTGATGCGATCGGTGATCGTGAGTACGGTGAGCTTTCGGTCATGGACCCAGCCGCTGAGTGTGAGTTCATCATGAGGATAGTACTCCTCTATGAGCACCTGATCATCCCGGGAGAAACTCAAGGTCTCCAGTAGATGCCCTCGCAGCTGAGCTATCGTATCAAGTTTGAAGATCCCCCGCTGTCCCTGACTGTCAAGTGGTTTCATCACATAGGGGGGTCTCAGATGATCAAGATCAGTATCACTGAACTCCTGTGAGACACAGACCCAGCGAACGGTGGGGATCCCGTGCCGCAGGAACAGCTCTTTCATGTGCCGTTTGTGGGTGACCGACAGAGCCTGCTCAGGGGTGAGGAAGTACGGCAGTCCGAGCTCCCGGGCAGTCACTGCAGCGGTGTATACCGGCTGATCTGTACCGATAGTGAGTATCCCCTCTACTGCATATCGTAGGGCACACCGCAGGGTAGCTTCGAGGTCGAACGTACTGGCACCATCACAGTGATCGGCAAGACGTTTCCCGGGAGCATCCGGCAGATAGTCAGAGACCACGACCGTATGCCCGAGTTCCTTGAGACGCCTGATGATCCCCAACTGGGCACTGCCTCCACCAAGTACCTGCATGATCATCGGATACCTCCTGAGACAGTATGGATCAGTTCCCTCTCGACGATGAAGCGAGGGGTGCTCTGTACACGTCTGCACCATGGTCTGTTCCCAATGACCAGCTTGAGGAATACCTTCAAGAGCATCGCGAAAGTATAGCGGGTACGCTGTCCATCAGAGATACTCTCGATGCTGCAGTTTCCCACCCGATGGGTCCTCGAGAGGATCTCTACCGACAGGTAGATACTCTGTGCAGAGGTCTCAGTGATCAGATCAACCAGATGACGTCTCATGATCCGGAAACTGCTGACCTGGATGTCTCCCGGCTTCCTCGTGAGCAGGTACATCGTACAGTCCGTGAGCCGTGTGCCCAGATTCCTGTATACAGAGGTGCTGCGTGCTTTCGGGATCGCATAGACACAGTCAAGGTCCTCGGAGCGGATCAGCTCGACGAGTCGGGGTATCTCTTCGGGAGGATACTGCCCATCATCATCGATCGTGATCACATAGCTGTACCGTGCATAGGTCAGCCCGCAGAAGGTGGCATGCTGCTGACCGACATTCGAACCGAGACGTACTGCGATCACCTGCGGGCAGGTCGCTGAGATCTCTTCGAGCAGAGCGAAGCTCTCATCGGTACTGTGATCATCCACATAGATGATCTCATAGCGCATGGCCATCTGCTCGAGTACCGCATGCAGCCGTTCATGAAACGCTTTGAGATGCTTCCGGGCACAATAGACCGGGACCACCACGCTCACAGATGTGTGAGGATCAGACATGAACTCCTCCATAGAAATCGAAGATGACCCCGATAGTATGCGCGAGCTGTCCTTCGGTGAGCCGGTCGTGGAGCGGTAGTCGCAGGAGCCGCTGACTCATCATCGTGGTATACCGGTCTTCGCCCCGGAAGGAGATGACTGTTCTGCCGTAGGGGGTGGTATGCAGGGGAACATAGTGCGTAGCAGTCTGAATGCCCTGTGCAGCACACCGGCTGATCAGTCCGGCACGCTCTGCTGCATCCCTGCAGGTGATATAGAAGAGGTGGCTGTTATGGTCGTTGGCCGCCGGGATGCGCTGCCAGCCGATGTTGCCCCGATCGACAAGCGGCTGCAGGGCCGTACGATAGTGATCCCAGAAGGTCCTGCGACGCTGCTGGATCGATTCGATCGATTCCAGCTGAGCCTGCAGACAGGCAGCATTGAGTTCACTCATCATATAGGAAGACCCCGGGCGCCTCCAGGTGTAGGAGGGAAGCTGTCCCTCCAGAAACGCCTCACGATCGGTACCGTGCTGGGCGATCTCCCGGGCCCGCGGGATCAGCAGGGGGTCGTTGATCAGCAGTGCCCCGCCCTCCCCGCCGGAGGTGATGTTCTTGGTCGCATGGAAACTGAAACAGCCCATGGCACCAATGGACCCGAGAGCTCTGCCGTCATAGCAGGCATACATGCTCTGCGCTGCATCTTCGATCAGCAGCAGATGATGATCGCTGCAGATCTGCTGCAGGGTATCCAGGTCAGAGGAGACCCCTCCGTAGTGGACCGCGACCACGGCCCTGGTCCTTGGCGTGATCGCCGAGACAAGCAGATCAGCGTTCATGGTCATATCGGTTGGATCGATATCGATACAGACGATCTTCGCACCCGAAGGAGGAACGCATTGGCACTCGAGTAGTAGGTATAGGAACTCATGATGACTTCATCACCGGGGGCCACCCCGCTCACGAGTGCTGCGAACTCCAGAGCCTGAGAACCTGATGCAGTCAGAAAGACCGCTGCATCTCCGACAGCTCCTTGATCTGAGAGACACACTGCCGGTAGTGATGACCGGGGTATGCACCGCCCCCGTTCCAGCAGCTCTGTGATGTACCGGATCTCAGCAGGGGTCGCCGTAGGTGTACTGAACTCGATCAGCTGTTGGACCATGACCTTACTGCAGCTTCCCTGCAAGCCACGCGATCTGCCTGCCGAGGGTCTCCATGGTCTTCGCCCCTTCGGAGTCCTGGGCGAAATCTCCGAGATCCCGTGAGACTGACATGTTCCAGTACGAAGATCCCGGCACGATCATCTCGTTGATCAGAAAGAAATTGTTGATCGAACTGAAGGTATTGATCGATCCTGCCCGGCGGGCCGGGGAGATCGCTGCACCGATCTTTCGACGCAACAGGCCGCCGCAGGATCTGGTGACGGTTCCCGCCCGGTCCATGAGGGCTTTGGTCTCCGGTGTCAGTGTGGCATAATAGGTTGGAGATCCTATGAGGACCACATCCGCCTCGATCATCTTCGCGATATGGCTGTTCATCTCATCATCGATGACGCATCTGCGATCCTGAAGTCTTCTGCATGCTCCGCAGGCTCTACAGCCGTATACGGGTCGTCCCCCGATATGGATCATCTCACATACGATATCTTCCTGCTGCTCAAGCACCGAGAAGACGGTCCTGATCATGGCAGCCGTATTGCCGTCGGCTCTCGGGCTCCCATTGAACGCTGCTACTGTTATCATCTGCTGCTCCCTGGATTGGTATCAGGTGTATAGTACCGGAAAGTCGATGGTCCTGCTACCGCTGTACGGTTTCATCGGGGGAAGAATCAGTCCTTCAGGGGTAAAAACACCGTTTCGGTCCATCACCGATCATTCTGCAGGTCTGACACTGTCCCGCTGGATGACATGCCCGTCGATCAGGATCTTCTCGAACGAGCTGTTGTCCCCGGAAAGCCGCTGAAGCAGCCTGAGGGCTGCCCGGTATCCCATATGTCTCGGGGAGATGCACATACTGGTCAGAGGAGGTGCGCAGATCTCGGACCCGGGAAGATTATCGAACCCGATCACCGATACATCATCGGGGACCGCATAGCCGAACTCCTGAAGAGCCATGATACTGCCGATGGCGATCACATCATTACCGCAGACCAGCGCCTTGGGGACCGTACGCCCCGCTGTTAGATAGGACATCATCTGATGATACGAACCCTTGATCGTCGGTTCTACCAGAAAATGATCCTCTGTGTGCTCATAACTGCAGCCGAACGCTTTCACCGCCCGAAAGAAGCTCATTCGTCTTGCAGAGAAATTCCCATTCCCATGATCTGCATGGATATAGCCGATCTTCCAGTGACCGAGGGACGTGAGGAACTGGATGACCTTGTACATGGCACCGGCATTGTTCATACTGACAGAATCAAGCGGGATATGGGCATTGTAGGCATCAAGCAGGACCATCGGGGCGGTGAACGATGACAGCTTTGCGATCTCCTGTTCTTCGAGTTCCGTCGCCAGCACCAGAAAACCTGCAGATGCTTTCTTCTGGAGCGAGGTGATCACCTGTTCGATCGATACATCACGATAGACCGTGATCTCCAGTCGATACCCGCTCTGCGAGAGCCCCTGTGAGATCCCGTCGATGAACCCGGAAACGAACGAGGAGTCATAGGTGTTGAGGATATCGGTTCTCCGCACGATACTCACACAGCTGATCACCTTCTCATCCTGCTGTCCCTGGGACCGTGTCCGGGGAAGCACATACCCCAGCGTCGCTGCCACATCACGTATCTGAGCGGCTTTTTCCTTACCCACTCCGGGTTTATAGTTCAGTGCAAGAGAGACGGCAGCTTTGGAGACACCCATGATGCGGGCGATTTCATCAAGTTTGACCATCTGTCCACCATACGTCGATTTCGCCTGATTGTCAAATTTTAACTAACCGTTAAGCAGGAGCAGTCACGTTGACTGCTCCTGAACCGGGCTGCCCTACTGCAGTGCATATCGCCGGTCATACCGGACGATCTCCACCTCTCTCACCCCGCTCGTGAGCAGCACGTCTCTCAGATGCTCCTGAGCCGGCTGTTCTCCATGCACCAGATAGACAGCTTTCAGCTTATTGAGATCCAGAGCACGCACATACTCATCGATCTCGCGGTAATCAGCATGGGCGCTGAACGCATCGATCGATTCCACCCTGGCTCGCAGGTCATAGATGCGGTTGAAGATATGCAGTTGCGGTGTCCGTTCTTTGATCCTTCTTCCCAGCGTATGGGCTGCCATATAGCCGACGATGAGGATCGTATTCTCAGGATGTTCCACGGTCCTGATCAGGTGATGCCGTATCCGTCCGGCTTCACACATACCGTCAGAGGAGATGATCACTGCAGGCCCCTGACATCATTGATGGCTTTGGACTCCTGTGAGGTCACTGCATAGTGGAGATTATTGAACCCGAAGGGATTCTTGTGATGCAGGATGAACGCATCATGAGTCTCCTGATCATAGCATTCAGGATGGACCCGAAAGATCGAAGTGGCGTTCACCGCATGGGGCTGTCGACATAGATGGGGATATCGGGGATGCGCTTCGTATCGGACAGCAGATGGAGCATATAGATTAGTTCCTGTGTCCGTTCCACGGCGAAGGCCGGGATGATGACCTTCCCGCCTTTTGCTGCGGTGGAAGAGACAACCTGTGCAAGCAGCTCCAGGGCGTCATGAGCATCCTGATGGAGCCGATCACCATAGGTACTCTCCATGATCAGATAATCAGGATCAGGGATCTGCACCGGGTCACGTATGATCGACTTATCCTTTCTTCCCAGATCCCCAGAGAATGCGACAGTGATCTTCGTGTCCGTATCATCGGTGATATCGAAGACGGCAAGAGAAGAGCCCAGGATATGGCCGGCGTCATAGAAGGAGAGAGCCACCTTCGGGGTGATCGGCAGCGGCCGTTCGTACGAGATACTCACCATCTGATTGAGTGCTTTCAGGACATCCTGTTCATCATACAGGGGTTCATCCTCGAACTCCCTCCCCGCTCTGGCAGCATCTTTCCTGAGGAACTGGATATCACGGGCCTGGATCCTGGCACTATCTGCCATGATCAGCGCAGCAAGGTCCCGTGATGCTGCTGTGGTGTAGATATTACCGTCAAACCCATGCTTGGGAAGCAGCGGCAGCATCCCGCAGTGATCATAGTGGGCATGGGTGAGGATGACCGCCGCCACTGATCTCACCTGTTCAGCTGCAGCGCGGTTCTTCTGCTCGGCCTCTTTTCGTCTGCCCTGGAACGCACCGCAGTCTATCTGCAGGATCGTATCATCGATCTGCAGGAAATGCCGTGATCCGGTCACTTCCCCTGCAGCCCCTTCTGAGAATAGCTCAAGTCTCATCTTCTGCTCCTTTGCCGTATCGGATCTCTCAAGTATAGAGCCCGTGAGGTTGAATTGCCAGAAGATAATCACCGGACCTGCTGTACTGGAAGGGAAAGCACTTCCTGATGCTCAGCCTGAGATCAGGGTCTCACAGCTCCGTGCAGATATCCTTCCTGCCGTGTTGAGCCGGTATTCCTTCGATTTTCCTGCTATGTGTCATTGTGCAAACGACATATTTCTGTATGATAGAGAGATCACAGGGGGAGCACTATGAGCACAGGACATATGACCGCAAAACAGTATACGATCGATGTACTCAACGGCATGGCGCAGGGACTCTTCGCATCGCTGATCATCGGTCTGATCCTCAAGCAGATCGGGATCTTCACCGGCTGGCAGGCACTGGCGCAGTTCGGTCAGATCGCCCAGTATATGATGGGTCCGGCCATCGGGGCGGGGGTCGCGTTTGCCGTACATGCCTCACCGCTTGGTATGTTCGCATCGATCATCACCGGGGCCATCGGGGCGGGAACGGTAGTCATCGCAGAGACGGGCGCGATGAGCCTTACCATCGGGGAACCGGTCGGAGCACTGATCGCAGCGCTCGTCGGTGCCGAGGTGGTGAAACTCCTGGCAGGCAGGACCAAGGTCGATATCATCCTGGTCCCTGCAGCGACGATCATCATCGGAGGGTTGGCCGGCGTGCTCGTCGGTCCGGCTGTCGCTGCCATGATGGCCGGTATCGGATCGTTCATCAACTATCTGACCACCCTCTACCCGCTTCCCATGGGAATACTCATTGCCGTCAGCATGGGAATGATCCTGACCCTCCCGATCAGCAGCGCCGCTATCGCGATCTCCCTTGGACTCAGCGGTCTCGCAGCCGGGGCATCGACCGTCGGCTGTGCCTGTCAGATGGTCGGGTTCGCTGCAGCGAGCTACCGTGAGAACGGTATGGGGGACTGGTGAGTCAGGACTGGGTACCTCCATGATCCAGATACCCAACATCATCAGGAACCCGAAGATCTGGATCCCGCCGATCATCGCCTCCGCGATCCTCGGACCGTTCTCGACACTCCTGTTCAAGATGGAGAACAACAGGATCGGCGCGGGCATGGGGACCAGCGGCTGGTCGGACAGTTCGCCACCTGGGAGGTGATGGGCAGTGAGGCTCTGCTGCCCATGCTGCTGCTCCACTTCATCCTGCCGGCACTCATCACCCTGATCATCAGTGAGTTCATGAGAAGACGGGGCTGGATAGCCTATGGGGATATGGCCCTCAGGCCTCTGCACGAGAGATAGAATCCCTTATGGCTCGGAGGAGCGTATTTCGACAGGATCAGCTCCTTGACCCTCTACGCAGAGGAGCCGTCCCGGTGACCGGGACGGCTCCTCTGCTCTACCTATATGCCCTGGGAGTCTGTTTCCATACCCTCAGCTCTGCACACACGGCAGTGATCACTGCCATGTGTGCCTGGATCAGAGAGCTGTTACAGGGCCTCTGCGGCTTCCACGACCGCCTCAACGGTGATTCCGAAGAGCTTATAGAGTTCATCAGCAGGTGCTGATTCCCCGAAGGTCCTCATACCGACGATCCTGCCCCCGAGACCGACATACTTGTACCAGTAATCAGCGAAGGCTGCCTCTACAGCAACTCGTTTGGTCACCTGTGCCGGGAGTACCGATTCACGGTATGCCGCACTCTGCTTCTCGAAGACCTCAGGAGAGGGCATCGATACCAGTCGCACGCTGCTGCCGTTCTTCACCAGAGTCTCTGCCGCCGCTTTGGCGATCTCCACTTCTGATCCGGTTGCGATCAGAATGATCTGTGCATCGGGCTGCTTTCCCAGAGTACATACCCTCCTGTGCGATAGCTGCCACCTGTTCAGGGGTTCGCTCCTGCGGGCTCAGATTCTGTCGACTGAGGATCAGAGCGGTCGGTCCGTCCAGTCGCTTGATCGCTGATTTCCAGGCCACTGCAGTCTCGACGGCATCGGCCGGTCTCCAGCTCTCCATGTTGGGAGTCATGCGCAGTGAGGCGATCTGTTCCACCGGCTGATGGGTCGGTCCGTCCTCCCCCAGTCCGATGGAGTCATGGGTATAGACGAGGATATCACGGAGTCCCATCAGGGAAGCCATTCGCACAGCGTTCCTGGCATACTCCATGAAGATCAGGAAGGTCCCGCTGTAGGGGATGAACCCTCCATGCAGGGTCAGACCATTCATGATGGCAGTCATCCCGAACTCACGTACACCGTAGTGTGCATAGTTGGCCGCAGCATCATCTCCTGTCAAGGCTTTTGATCCGCTCCAGGTGGTCAGGTTCGAGGGTGCCAGATCAGCAGATCCTCCGAACAGTTCAGGGAAGAGCGGACCGAGTGCTTCGATCGCCATCTGAGATGCCTTTCTGGAAGCCACTTTGACACCCTTCTCCTGCAGTCCTGCGATATACTCATCAAAGGTCCTCTCCCATCCTGCGGGAAATCCCTTTGTCATCCTTCTGGTGAATTCAGCAGCTTCCTCCGGATAGGCGGCAGCATACGCTGCGAACATCGTGTCCCAATCCTTCTGCAGTCCTGCACCTTTCTCCGTACAGTCCCAGGCCTGATAGATCTCCTGCGGGACGAAGAAGGTCTGTTCGTGTTCCCATCCGAGTGCCTTTCTGGTACGCGTGATCTCATCTGTTCCAAGGGGTGCCCCGTGGCAGGTCTCCTTGCCCTCTTTGTTTGGTGAGCCAAACCCGATGCGTGTCTTGCAGCAGATGATCGTGGGATGTTCGGTATCAGCATGGGCGGCTTCGATCGCACGCTCTATCGCCTGTGCATCGTGACCGTCCACCGCTTCCAGGACCTGCCAGCCGTAGGAAGCAAAGCGTTGTGCGGTATCGTCGGCGAACCAGCCTTCGACTTCCCCATCGATCGATATGCCGTTATCATCATAGAAGAGAACCAGTTTGCCGAGGTTCCACACCCCTGCGAGTGATGCTGCCTCATGAGAGATACCTTCCATCAGACATCCGTCACCGGAGAACACATAGGTGTGATGATCCACCAGAGGGAAGCCCTCTTTGTTGAAGGTCGCAGCAAGGATCTTCTCAGCCGCAGCCATACCGACGGCATTGGCGATTCCCTGACCGAGTGGTCCGGTGGTCGTCTCGACACCCGGAGTCACCTTGTACTCAGGATGTCCTGCGGTCTTCGAGTGCAGCTGTCGGAATTTCTTGAGCTGCTCAAGAGGAAGGTCGTAACCGGTAAGATGAAGCAGAGAATAGATGAGCATCGATGCGTGTCCATTCGAGAGCACGAATCGGTCTCTGTTCACCCATGATGGATCCTTTGGATTATGACGCATGGTGCGTCTCCAGAGGACCTCAGCGATGTCTGCCATGCCCAGCGGTGCCCCGGGATGTCCCGAGTTCGCCTGCTGCACGCCATCCATGCTCAGGATTCGTACAGCGTTGGAAATTTGCCTATGATCCATGTGTATTGCCCCTTTGAATTAGTATGTGATACCTGTGTACTTTACACTATTTCTGCAGTCGTGAAAAGCAAGCGGGGCTGCTTGCAGGATATCTGTCAGGACCTGGAAATATAGAGGGTCTCCCAGCTCTCGGGTACCGGATCGCTCTCCAGCAGTCCCCCAAGTCCCTCCATCAGTCTGGAGAAGACCCCGGTCTGCATGTACTGCTGAGCGAAGTGCTGATCCTCCCAGACTCCCAGAGCCAGAAGGGTCTGTCCCTGCATCAGCAGCTGCATATGGATGAGTCCATCCTGTGCTGCTGCCGGGCGACCTGCAATCTCCTCCCAGATCGATGCCGCCTGCTGTACACATCCTGCTCTGCACGTATATCTCAATGCTGCTGTGAACATCTATCACTCCTTTCAGGCTGTTGCAGCCGGTAATGATCACTCTGACTGATGATCTGCATCCCTGAGTGCCGGTACAGCCTGAGAGCAGCAGTGTTCATGCTGTTCACCTCAAGACTGACACGCTCATAAGATCCCCCGCTCAATCGCTGCAGGATCGCTCTGAACATCCCCATCCCGTAACCCTGCTGCCGGTATTCAGGCAGGATGCCGAAACTGTAGATGAACGGCTGTCTCTCATACGAGATCGCCGCTATGCCTATGGGCACCGAGAGCCCGCCGGCCTGATCACGAGAGGCGATCAGGAATTCCCGCTCAGGAGACCTCAAGGTCGCACGTACTATGGATGCAGAGCTCAGCAGTCCTTCCTGAAGATCCGGGCAGTCATGCGCGCTGTCCGTTCGAAGTCCTCTTCCCCTATCGGGACGACCGTCACTGCCGTTCCCGGTTCCGTCGCTGGTGCTTGATCACAGAGATCCATGGCAAGAAGGTATTCACTGAAGGCATAGGTAACAGGGAACGCCTCCTGAGGCTTGAACGACGGGCTGAGATCGGGGCGGTAGACCAGCAGCAGGCTGTGGTAGCCGAAGCGCAGAACATAGTCTGAGATCTCGGCCAACAGCCTGGAGAACAGTCCCCTCCTGCGCATCCCAGGATGGGTGACGGCTGTGACTGTCACATCCTGTTCCCCGGGGGCGGACAGGAGCGCAAGAGCACACAGCTCATCAGATTCATAGAGGGCGAAGTAGTTCTTCATGTGCGGATAGAGGTCCCTGGAGCTGTCACACTGCAGGTACCGCTCAAGACTCCCGTGAGTCGTGAGCAGTCGTTCGATCCCGGGGACCTGTGCCGGTTCTGCAGCTATCCCTGAAACGCCTCGCAGCATGGATCTACCCTCCGTACGTACAGGAGAGGACTTCATTGACAGTCCTGATCAGCAGTTCGTTACTCACCGGCTTGGCGACGAACTCTTTCATGCCCAGTCCTTTGAGCATGGACACCTGCTGCATATCAGCATAGCCTGAGACCATGATCACCTTGACCTCGGGATCGATCCCCTGCAGTTCTTTGAAGGTATCGAATCCGTTCTTCAGCGGCATGATCATATCGAGCAGCACCAGATCATAGGGCTGGACAGCTGACCGGTAGCGTTCTACAGCGACTGTCCCGTTCTCTGCGGTATCTACCACATAGCCTGCAGCTTCGAGCATGTTCCGCATCAGATACCTCAGCAGCCGTTCATCATCGACGATGAGCAGCCGGCGGCGGTTCCCATCGCTGGGCAGTCCCTGCACATCGGAATCCGACAGCCTCTGAGGCTTCTGCTCTTCGGGTACAGCGGTATACCGGGGGAAGAGCAGCGTGAAGGTGGTGCCAACCCCCGGAGCCGTATCCACGATGATACTGCCCTCATGGCTGATCACCGTCCTTTTGACGGCGGCAAGGCCCATACCGGTTCCCATGCCCGCCTGCTTGGTCGTGTAGAACGGCTCGAAGATCTGTTTCAGGATATGGGGATCCATCCCGCTGCCGGTGTCGGTGACCGCTATTGACACATACTCGCCTGATGGGAGGGTCCTCCCGTCTTCGGTCACGGTCTGCTCGTCGAGCCGCTCACGTCTCACCGTGAAGGTCACACTCCCGTTCTCCCCGATGGCATCCGCTCCATTGAGTCCGAGATTGATCAGGCTGTTCTCGATCAGCACACGTTCTCCATAGATCATCAGCTGCTCATCCCTGATATCGACGATCAGAGCGATGCGCTTATCCACGGTCCGCATCAGAAGGTCCTTCATATCGTGGACGACAGCTGTGATATCGATCGCACTCCGGTCGGTACTGTCCTTACGGGAGAAGGCCAGCAGCTTCGCTGTCAGTGCTCTTGAACTCTCCGCCGCATGGATGATACTGCTGATATACCGCTTGTGCGGCTCCTGCTGAGTCTCAGCCTCAAGCAGCTGCGCATAGCCGAGGATCGCCATGATCTGATTGTTGAAATCATGGGCGATCCCGCCTGTGAGCTGCCCGACCACCTGCATCTTCTCAGCCTGGCGCAGGCGTTTCTGCACTTCATGCTGTTCGGTGATCTCGATGACACTGGTCATGATCGCATCATGCCCCTTCCAGAGGAACGGGGCTTTATGCACAAGATAATGCCGTTCCCTCTGATCTGACGGGTCAATGAAGACCCGTTCGGGGAAATCGATCGGGGTACCGGCAGCCATCACCTGAGCATCGAGCGAATCGAACCCCAGATCCCCGAAGGTGCTGCGTACCGCATCATGGAGAGCTTTTCTCCCACCGGCCACGATATCCCGGGGATCAGCATGCAGGATCTCACCGGCTGCGGTATTGACGAAGAAGATATGGTTCGATGGTCCGTACTGTTCAGCGACCACCGGATGGGGGAACATATCAAGAGACTGCTGCAGCATCGCCGTATGCTCTTTCTCGATCTGCTTCGAGCGATAGACCAGCAGGGTCAGCAGTACTGACCCTGCAGAGAGGATCATCAGAGCTGAGAGGGCCCAGATCACAGACGGGTCGAGTCCTTCCCTGCCGTTGATCACCGTACTCCCGGCAGGCAGGTCGGAGACGGAGATCCCATGTTCCTTCATGGCAGGGTAATGGAATATATAGGAACTGCTTCGATAGATCAGCGCAGGGGATGGACTACCCGTAAGTACCTCCAGAAGGAGACGGGCAAGCCGTCTGCCGTCCTCTCTGCCGCTTCTCACATATCCGCCCACAGCGGAGGTGGTACCGAGCCCGAGATCGTTGATCAAATAGATCGGGGCCTCTGAGCGTTCTACAGCTGAGAAGTAGGTAGCGGTATCTATATAGGTGCCGGCTGCATCGATCACGAAGTGCATCGGGACGATGATGGCATCCTCTGGTATCATGCTCATCTTTTCAGCGAGCTCATCGATCGTCATATCGGTGAGATAGGTGACCGTATACCGCTGCTGCAGTCCCTGCTCACTGATGAACTGCTCTATATGAGAACGGTCACTCAGACCGGTCGCACTCCGGTCATGGATGAGGATGATTTCGCTGGTTTCAGGATGCTGCGATACGGCAAAGAGCAGCGAGTGTTTCAACCCATCTTCCTGTACGATACCGTAGAGGTGATCGATACCTGCTGCCATAGCTTCATCGAAGTCATTGATCCCCATGAAGACCACCGGGATCTCGGAGCCGAGCACCGCTCTGTACGAGCGCAGCAGTTCGAAGGCACTGTCATCAGAGGTCATGATCGCATCCGGCGGGGCTGCCACATACTTACGTTCGAGCAGGCTGAGGAATCCTTCAGTGATCAGCTGAGATGAGAACCGTTTGGCATCGAGATGCTCTATGAACAGTTCGACCGCGGGTTCCTCGTTGAGCACCTCAGTGATCCCCTCGGTGATACGGTCAGTCCACTCATATCCCTGATGATAGGAATCGATATAGAGCACACGAAACTGCGGCTCAGCCGAAAGACCGGAGAGGAGCACAGCCAGCAGACACAGCAGGATCATTCGTTTTTTCATCATCTCCATTCTACCCTGTCCCTGCTCACTCTGGCTACCATGAATAGTGAGCCTGAAGAAAAACATCGGGTACGGCTCTGCGCACGGACAGGGAACTCTGTATATAGATCAACAGCTACGGACTATATAGAGTGAGACAGGCCTGCATGAAACGATCACTGTCCATCCTGCCTGAATATGTGCGGGAATTCGGGTAAAACCTGTAATCTTCTGGACATAGACATGTTAAGATACTATATAATGAGAAGTGAAAAATGAGTAATGAGGAAGCACATGAGAAACAAACCATGGTTGACAGGAGCTGTACTGCTGGTCCTTGCCACGATGAGCGTGAGTGCAGCTGATGCCCGGTATCAGGCGATGGGCGGGGCCTTCACCGCCATCGGCGATGATGCGAACACGATCGTTGCAAACCCCGCAGGTCTGGGATTCCTGAGAGACAGCACCGCTACCTTCGCAAGCACCTTCTCCCTCCACCCGACCTTCTCCGCATTCACCTTTGAGGAGGACTCTGTTGCTGCACTCGGAGGGGCATCACCGTTCGACCTGCGATACTACAGGCCCCATGGGAACCAGCATGTCCCGGACTCCTATGTCTACCACTATGATTATGATTCATATGAGAGTGACTACTATATAGATGAAGGAAGCACGACCTTCGATGATGCGCTCATCGGTCTTGGGTTCGATACCGATGGAGATGAACAGATCAGTGAAGATGAGTATGAGGATATGCAGTCCTGGGCAGGGACTGTCGCCCTCTTCGATATCATCGCATCCCACTTCAACTCCATCTCCTTCGAGAGTGACACCTCGTTCATCGACCGGAATGTCGGTTTCTCCTACCAGAAAGCCCTCTCAGCTGCCGGTTCACTCGGAAGCACAGACCCAGAGAGCCTTACGCTGTTAAGTCGGAACACCTACTCCGGGGCACTTGCCCATCAGATGGGTAATCTCTCATTAGGAGCGAGTGCCACCTATGCCTCGGTCAGGACGATCACCAGGGATACTCCGCAGTTCGCAGACTATGAAACATCCTGCGCAGAGTTTCAGGAATACTTCAATACCGATGACCCCGATGAGATGGGCATGATGATGATCGATGGACGGCTGTTCGATGATGCTGAGAAACACACCTCCTTCTCTCTGGGAGCAGGGGTCATGGTATCGATGGGATCTCTCACCGCAGGTGCTGCCGTACAGGACCTGATCCCGCTGGTATTCTCCGAACAGGAGATCCCTGATGCAAGTCAGTGGATAGGAGAACACCTGAATGTGGGTATCGCCTATGAGTCCAACCGAAAGAAGGTCGACCACAGCGATGATCTGATCAATCTGCTGCTGGCAGCTGATGTGAAGCAGGCAGGCAGCAGAGAGCATAGAACGCTGCACCTTGTGCTGAACTGGGACTGAGTCTTGCCGAGTTCATCACCGCAGATGTGAGAGCCGGCTATATGCAGGAGCTCAACCAGTCGTTCGAGGAGATCCTTGATGGAGATCTGTGGGACACCGAAAGTGGTATCCTGTCAGTGGGGATGGGGGCCAAGGTCTTCATGGCTCGATTTGATATGGCGCTGTCACTACCGGCGGTGTTCTTTCAGGAACTGCTGATGCACGGAGATGTGGATGAGCAGTTCATAGCAGGTCTGCCTGCTACTGCAGGACCTCAGTTCACCATGACCGGCAGCATCGTCTTCTGAGACTGCCAGGGAATACCACATCTGTCCTGATAGTACGAAGAAGGGACTGTCGAAGCGGTCATCTCTGACCGGTTCGGCAGTCCCTTCTGTATGTATATACCTCGTGGCATCACCAAATGTGATCGATCAGTCCCTGCGCTCCCTAGGAAGAGGCCTGCAGCAGGGTCGTATCAACCTGAGCACAGTCCTGGCAGTAACCGGTGCAGTAGATATGTTCATCGGTGATCGAGAAGCCTTCCGGGATCCCGTACATCAGGGCATTCTTCTGTACCGGGAAGTCATAGACCTCTCCGCATGAGAGACATTTGAAGTGTCCGTGGATGGAGGTATCGGCATCGAACCGTACTTCGTTGTCTTCGATCATGACTTTCTGCACCACATTGACACTGTGGAACAGTTTGAGCGTATTATAGACGGTAGTCTTCGATAGCGTCGGAAGCCCCGGTGAGAGTTCCCGATAGATCGTGTCCACTGTCGGATGATTCTTCTTATCAACAAGATATTCATAGATCTTGATCCTCTGATACGACGGTTTGATGCCGTGCGTCTGCAGTATCTGAACAGCCTCTTGTCTTGACATACTTTTTGTATCCTCCGATTGAATACTCATACTATAGCAATAGCATAATCAATTCAATTGTGTAAATGTGCGTATCGTGCAGGTTGGCCCCTCCTCTGGGGGATCGCCTGCGCTCATACTCAGCAAGCCCATTCTCACCTATATGAAGACTCTGCATCATGACCATACCGGCAGATCCTCCAAGCCCATGGCACCGAGAGGACTGCTTACTTATATGTGATAATAAACCATAACTGTAATTATTACAATGTCGATCAGCTATGACGAAGGCAGTTTTCCCATTACTCTATAGGAAAAGAACAGAGAATGTAGTACTATTGTTGCTATATGAGAAGGAAACCGTTACGTTACTGCCTACTACTTGTGATCTCCTGTTCATTGATGATTGCTTCAGGCTGTGCTACGACCGCACAGACTCCTGCAGACAGATCCTATAAACCGATCAGCGGTTCCATCCCTCTCGATAGTTCCATCATCCTCAAGAAGGCCGTCGCAGTCGAGATCCAGCTGCTTGATGTGACCATCCCCAGTGAAGAGGCAAAGCAGCTCTCCAAGCAGATCATCAAGAATCCCAAGAAGACACCCGTGAACTTCTCACTGCGCTTCGAGGAGACCGATATACAGGCTTTCGGCTCCTACGTGGTCCGTCTGGCGGTGTTCGAAGGAGAGACGAAGATCTATGAGAGTCTGCGCGATATCGGGGTACTCACCAAAGGCAACCCTGATACGATCGATATACCCCTGCGGCAGATCTACTGAAGATCTCTGGCATACTACCACTCCGGGCACATCGCATGAGATGAGCTGTACACGTTCCCCGTATGCAGCTGCATGAAAAAAATCTGTATATATATTACATAATATGTTGACTTTTTTGTATTTTTTGCATAAATATACAGTATGGAACAACAAATACGGTTGTTTCTGTATAATTATTTACTAGTACCCAAAGGCGAAGGTGAGAAATGAAGAAAGAAAAGATTATTTTAGCGTACAGCGGCGGACTCGATACCTCGGTCATCCTGAAATGGCTGGACAACAAAGGGTTCGATGTCATCGCATATGTTGCCGATGTCGGACAGAATGAGGACTTCAAAGCCATCGAAGAGAAGGCGTATGCCACAGGGGCTTCCAAGGTATATGTGGAAGATCTCAAAGAAGAACTGGTCACTGACTACATCTTCCCGGCTATGCAGGGAAATGCCATATATGAAGGACGCTACCTGCTTGGTACTTCGATCGCCCGTCCGCTCATCGCTAAACGCCATATAGAGATAGCCAAGAAAGAGGGAACCCGGTATGTCTCACATGGGGCCACCGGAAAGGGGAACGATCAGGTTCGTTTCGAGTTCGGGTTCTATGCCCTGATGCCCGATGTACAGATCATCGCTCCCTGGAAGGACCCTGAGTTCCTGGAGCAGTTCAAGGGACGAAGCGACCTGATAGCCTATGCTGATGCCTACAACATACCGATCAAAGCTTCCACGGCAAAGCCCTACAGCGAGGATGAGAACCTGCTGCACATCAGTCACGAAGCGGGGATCCTCGAGGACCCTGCCATGAGATGTCCTGAAGATGTCTTCTCCCTGACAAAATCACCTCAGGAGGCTCCTGATGAGGAAACGATCATCAAGATCACCTTCGAGGACGGTATACCGGTACAGGTGCTCAATGAGAACGATGGTACGGTGAAGACCGACCCGCTGGAACTCTTCCTCTACCTCAATGTCATCGGTGGAGAGAATGCGATCGGCAGGATCGACATGGTCGAGAACCGATACGTCGGAGTGAAATCACGAGGAGTCTATGAGACACCGGGAGGAGCACTGCTCTGGGAGGCACATAGAGACCTTGAAGGGGTCGCCATGGATAAAGAGGTGATGCACCTGAGAGACATGTTCATTCCCAAATTCGCCGAACTGATCTATAACGGTCTGTGGTTCTCCCCTGAGATGGATTTCATCCTCAGTGCGATCTACAAGAGTCAGGAAGATATTACCGGTGAAGTACGGCTTGCCCTCTATAAGGGGAACATCATGACCATCGGCAGGACATCCCCTACCTCACTGTACAATCAGGACCTCTCGAGCATGGAAGTCGAAGGCGGGTACAATGCCGTTGACTGTAAAGGGTTCATCAACATCAATGCCATGAGGCTCAAAGCCCATAACGTGGTGCTGAGAAAGAACGGCCCGTACAACTGGAGACTCGAAGGACACGAAAGACAGCAGTAGGCTCAAAGCAATCCATTTCCATGTATAGCATGTATAGCATATATTCGGGGCGGTCTGGTATGACCGCCCCATCTTCGTTCTGCAGCCTGTCACTGAGGCGATCAGGAACACTCCCTGCCTCATCGGAGGTACTCAGAGCGTGTGCTCCACGTGAGGATGCCTCGGTCTGAACGATCTGATGATCAACCCGAGTAGCAGCACCGAGGTGGTGACCGACCAGAACGAGATCAGTTCCTGAGCATCTGATGCCCCGGCTGAGAAGACGAAGGTGTCGAGCTGCGGGAAGACCGCAATGAGCCGATCGAGCAGCAGTCCGAAGACCAGACTTCCGATGACCAGCACCGTGACATACTGCACCGCATACCTCCTGCCCATCTTCTTCGAGAGGACCAGCAGTGTGGCGATATTGGTCGCAGGTCCTGCCAGCAGGAATACGAAGGCAGTCCCGAGCGATGCCCCTTTCGCGATGAGCAGCACCGCGATCGGTATGCTCGAAGTCGAGCAGATGTAGATGGGGATCCCCACAGCGACCATGCTCAGCATGCCGATGATCCCGGAACCGAAGACACTCCCTGCGAAGAACCCCTCGGGTATACTCACCGAGAGCAGCCCTGCGATGGCCAGTCCGATGAGGAAATGCTTCCCGATATCATCGATGAAATCGAGGAATCCGTATCGAAAGGCATCTGATAGAAACTTCAGCACAGCACGGAACAGCGAAGGATGGCCAGCAGGCGCCTGAGCACCGTGGGTATCGGTGTGACAGCTGCTGCAGGTGCAGCTATGCTCTTCAGCAGGCTGAGCAGGACCTTCAGATCCAGAGGGATCAGCCGTTCTTGCAGCGGGGACGATGAGTGAGACGATCCCTCCGATGGTCCCGAGCAGGAAGGCACTCAGCGGTCTGTAGAGTGCCATGAGCGGGCCCATCATCCCATAGGTGGCGGCTATGCTGTCGACCCCCGTCTGCGGAGTGGAGATGAGGAATCCGGTGACGGCAGGGGTGGATGCACCGCTGTCCCGCAGGAACAGGGCGGTCGGGACCACACTGCACGAACAGAGCGGAAGGGGTACTCCGAACAGGGAGGCCTTGAGCACTGACCCAAGCGATGCGTTCCCGATGTGTCTGCTGATGAACGAGGCTTTCATCGTCTGAGAAAGGACCCCTGCTATCCCCATGCCCAGCACCAGATACGGGGCCATCTGCAGGAACAGCAGCAGGATCTCATGGAGCAGCTTCAATACGATCATCGCTGTGCCTCCTGTACATGCTGCATCCCGATCTGCAGGATCTGTGCGATGTGCTGATCATTCAGGCTGTAGTAGACCTTACGCCCCTCTTTCCGATAGGCAACCAGCCTGAGAAGTCGCAGCGTCGAGAGCTGGTGACTGACAGCTGCCTGCTGCAGACCGATCGCATCGGTCAGAGCCTGCACATGCTGCTCACCCTGCAGCAGTTGAAAGAGTATCCGTAACCGTGTGGTATCACCGAAGGTCTTGAAGAAGTCCGCCAGATCACAGACCTCCTCTTCTACCGGCAGTATAGGTTCATCCATTCAGGTCGCTCCTTATATATGTTTATATGCATATATAAACATACGTACATATCTTATGTCAACAGGTTGCGTGAATCTACCGGCATATGATTCACAAGAGAATGAAAACCAGCTATGATGATCAAAAGAACACGAAGCTCTGCAGAAAAGGAGAACCTTCATATGCATACTGACACAGCAGCGATGAACACGATAGGATGGATCGGGACCGGAGTCATGGGAAGATGGATGTGCAGCCATCTGCTCAAGGCGGGATATCAGGTCGTCGTCCATAACAGAACGAAAGAGAAGGCACAGCCGCTGCTGCAGGAGGGGGCCCGATGGGTGGACTCCCCTGCTGAAGCAGCACGTCAGTCACAGATCATCTTCACCATCATCGGCTACCCGAAGGATGTACAGGAGGTCTATTTCGGTCCTGATGGCATCATCGAAGCCCTCAGTGAGGGGGCGATCACGATCGACATGACCACCACCTCCCCGTCCCTGTCAGTGAGGATCGCTCAGGCCTGTACCCACAGGGGAGCTCATGCGCTTGATGCGCCGGTCTCAGGAGGCGACGTGGGGGCCAGAGAAGCACGGCTTGCGATCATGGCAGGTGGAGAGAAGCAGGTATTCGACCAGGTCCTGCCGCTGTTCGAGCTGATGGGCAAACATATCATGTACGAGGGAGCAGCGGGTTCAGGACAGCATACCAAGATGTGCAATCAGATCACGATCGCTGGGACGATGATAGGGGTCTGTGAAGCGATGCTCTACGGGGCCCGGGCGGGACTGGATATGGAGAAGATGGTGGGGACGATCAGCAAGGGTGCAGCAGGCTGCTGGACGCTGGACAATCTGGCCCCGAGGATCATCAAGAAGGATTATGATCCGGGATTCTTCGTCGATCACTTCATCAAGGATATGGGGATCGCCCTCGAGGAGGCAGCCCGCATGGGTATCGCGCTTCCCGGACTGGCGCTGGTCCACCAGCTCTACCTTGCCGTACAGGCTTCAGGTCACGGGCTGGATGGGACACAGGCGCTCATCGGGGCGCTTGATCGCCTTTCGCAGGCACGAATCTTCTCGTGATGCCCTCCTGCCTGCGGGACCGGCGTACGATACGGTCCATCAGCATCCTGACCAGAGAGGGGAACAGCTGGTTGAGCAGATAGATCATCTTCCCCGATGAACCCGGGATGATGAGGAACCTCCCCCTGCGCAGACCGCTCATGCAGGCTGCGGCCACCTGATCGGCCTGCAGGAGCGAGGCATTCCCGGAGATCGCGAAGGTCTCGGGAGGTTTCGTCGTATTCTCCTTCTCCAGCTGCGGGGTCTGGGTATCGGGAGGACAGAGGACCGAGACACCGATACCTTCTGGCTTCAGCTCGTTACGCAGAGCCTGAGAGAATCCTATGATCCCGAACTTCGATGAGCTGTAGGCTGTGTACCCGTAGGTGCCTATGAACCCGGCCACTGATGAGACATTGACGATGTGGGAGCCGTCTCTCATGTGAGGGATGAGAGCGTGAGTCACTGCGGCAGTACCAAGCAGATTGATGGTGATCGTCTGTGTGAAGACTTCGAAGGGCAGCTGGAAGAAGTGATCAGGATGAGCCATCCGGCACTGTTGATCAGCAGGTCGGGAGCCCCGTAGAGCCTGATGGCTTCAGCCGTACGACGGAGGACATCATCCTGTGATGCCACATCCATGGTCATGGTATGGACTCGTGCCTCATCAGCAGCGCTGCACAGCTGTGCCGCCGCTTGACTGAGCCGCTGCTGATCACGGGCGAACAGCACGACCGCACTGCCTTCAGAGAGCACCTGCTGTGCTATCGCATAGCCTATTCCGCTCGAACCGCCGGTGATATAGACCAGATCCCATGTCTTTCTCATAGTTTACGCCTTTTTTGCATATGTTTATGTATAAATATACAGAATCAAGAGCTCTTGCCAAAAGTTCTGAATTTTTATACACTATACCTACAGCTGGTGAAGGAACCAGCATACCAAAGTATATCGTATAAGCGAATGTATGAACACCGATTTTCATCAGAACCCTGTATCACCGTATCAAGCAGCCTGTGAATCATGACGGCAGAACTGTTCCCGGAACTGCCCGCTTGTATCGCAAGAACCATAAGCATATGATGCAGCCTCGTCTGATCATGATATGATTACTGAAAGAAGTCACGTTACCAGGAGACCACACCGGAACAAGCGCATTAGGAGGTATTTCTGTATATGAAAAAAGCAAAACTCTATATTGATGATCAGGAGGTGTATGAGATCCCCGTGTTGGAAGACAACATGAAGGCATATCTCTCGACATCAGGAACATTCGCAAAGATACAGGTATGATCACCTATGATCCGGGTTTCGGTAATACGGGATCCTGTCAGAGTGCCATCACCTATCTTGACGGTGAGAAAGGGATCCTCCAGTACCGGGGCTATCCCATCGAAGAGCTCGTCGAGGAGTGTGACTTCGTGGAAGTCGCCTACCTGCTGATCCACGGAGCTCTCCCCGATGCGAAGGAGCGGTACAAGTACCAGGAGCTGCTCAATCAGCACTCCATGCTCCATGTCGATATGCTCGATTTCTTCAGGAAGTATCCCGATCATACTCACCCCATGTCCATTCTCGCGGCAATGGGTGTCTCGCTCTCGGCATTCTATCCTGAGATCAACCTCGAAGAGGACCCAGAAGCACAGATGGACCTTACCGTAACGCGGCTGCTGTCCAAGATGCGTACCATCGCAGCCTTCACCTACCGGAAACTCATCGGTGCAGAGTTCGTCAACCCCAGCTACCAGTACTCCTACTGTGCCAACTTCCTCAATATGATGTTCCATTCACCGGTACGGGAATACACCCCCAACCCGGTGCATGTCAGAGCACTGAACAAGCTGCTCATCCTCCATGCCGACCATGAACAGAACTGCTCTACCACTGCAGTACGGCTCATCGGCAGTTCTGAGGCGAATCTCTATGCAGCGGTATCTGCCGGTATCTGTGCCCTGTGGGGACCGAGACACGGCGGGGCGAATCAGGCAGTCATCGAGATGCTCGAACAGATACGTGATGACGGTATCACCGTCGATGAGGCGGTGAAGAAGGCCAAGGACAAGGATGATCCATTCCGCCTCATGGGATTCGGTCACAGGGTCTACAAGACCTATGACCCGAGAGCGAGGATCGCACGGAAACTCTGTGCTGAAGTCCTTGAGGATCTCGGCGAAAGTGATCAGCTGCTCGAGATAGCTATCGAACTTGAACAGCATGCACTCAGTGATGAGTACTTCATCGAACGTAATCTCTATCCCAATGTGGATTTCTATACCGGGATCATCTTCAGAGCGATGGGGATCCCCACGAACATGTTCACGGTCATGTTCGCCCTCGGCAGACTCCCCGGGTGGATCGCCACTATCTTGAATGGAACCATGACCCCTATGAGAAGATCGGCAGACCGAGACAGCTGTACACCGGACCGACGGTACGGCATGTGATCCCGCTCGAAGAACGCTAGTCAGGGCTGTTGCCGGCTGCACGTTCAGCCGGCTGCTTCCCCATACCATCAGCTCTCTCAGCTCTTTGATTGAACAGGCCTCCATCTTCTGCAAGATGGAGGCCTGTTTGCTCATGCTCCGGGATTCAGCTATACCTCAGTCCTGAGGGGTGATCGGTCACAGAGCTTCTATGATGGACTCCATGTGTTCTGCGAAGGCGCTGCAGGATACCTGCACCGCGTCTTCCATCTGAGATGAGAAATCGATGGTCACCTGTCTGCTGTCGATAGCCTTCCGGACCCCTTCGAGTACCAGATCAGCTGCTTCGGTCCAGCCGAGATAGCGGAGCATCATCTCACCGGAGAGTACCAGTGAGAGCGGATTGGCAAGGTCCTTCCCTGCGATGTCCGGGGCTGTCCCGTGAGTCGCTTCGAAGATGGCGATACCGGTGGTATAGTTGATGTTCGCCCCGGGGGCGATACCGATCCCCCCGACTTCCGCAGCCAGTGCATCGGAGATATAATCACCATTGAGATTGAGCGTGGCAACCACGTCATAGCGTTCAGGATTGAGCAGGATGTTCTGCAGGAATGCATCGGCGATACAGTCTTTGATGACGATCTCTCTGCCGGTCTTCGGGTTGGTGAAGACCTTCTCTCCTGAGTTCTTTCCTTCTGTCGCACCGAACTCACGGACTGCCAGATCATAGCCCCATGAACGGAAGCCGCCCTCGGTGTACTTCATGATGTTCCCCTTGTGCACCAGTGTCACTGAAGAGCGATCATTCTCGATGGCATATGCGATAGCAGCACGTACCAGACGTTCTGTCCCTTCCTGCGAGACCGGTTTGATACCGATCCCCGAGCTCTCTGGGAAGCGTATGGCCGTGACTCCCATCTCCTGCTGCAGGAATGCGATGACCTGTTTCACTTCATCACTGCCTGCAGCCCACTCTATCCCGGCGTAGATATCTTCGGTGTTCTCCCGGAAGACTATCATATCGACGTTCTGCGGTGATCTCACCGGTGAGGGTACCCCTGAAAACCACTGTACCGGCCGCTGGCAGACAAACAGATCGAGTCTCTGGCGCAGGGTAACGTTCAGGGATCTCATCCCCCCGCCTACCGGTGTCATCAGCGGTCCTTTGATAGCGACCCCGTACTCCTCGATGGCATCGAAGGTCTCTTCGGGAAGCCAGATGCCTTCTCCAAAGGTCTCTACCGACTTTCCTCCGGCATAGATCTCTTTCCAGACCAGGCGTTTTTTCCCACCGTAGGCTCTCTTCACTGCAGCAGAGAGGACCTTCTGTGCTGCCGGTGTGATATCTCTTCCGATACCATCACCTTCGATGAAGGGGATGATCGGATCATCGGGCACTTGAAGGACCCCTGCTTCTCGTATGATCTTCGTTCCTTCCATCATGCCTTCTCCTGTAGTGATCGCGTATAGTTCAACAGACCACCTGAGAGCAGCAGAGCGATCTGACGTTCAGTGAATCTGCGATGAGCGGGATGTCGATCCCCTTGGTCTCATCTCGCAGCATGACGATATGATCATGCTCTGCAGCTGTTTGTATGACTTCGCGCAGATCCGGGATGAGCAGCTTGTCATCCTGATCGATCCGGTCATAATCGGCTTTGTCTGCGAAGACAAAGGGTATGATACCGAAGTTGAACAGATTAGCCGTATGGATCCGTTCGATCGAGGTGGCTATGACGGCTTTGACGCCCAGGTACATGGGGCAGAGCGCAGCATGTTCACGGCTGGATCCCTGTCCATAGGAATCATTGGCAATGATCACATTGTGCAGACCCTGATCCCTGGAGGCTGCAGCCCGTGCAGGGAAGAGCGGATCCACCGGTCGAAGACGAAGGTTGAGTAGACCGGTACGTTCGATCGGTATTTCAAGCGTGATCCTGCCGGCATGATATGATCGGTGGTGATCTTCTCTCCCACTTTTATCGTCGCGGTCCCGACAAGGTCACTCGGCAGCGGATCATTGACAGGAGGTTCTCCGATGTTCGGTCCTCGCAGGATCTCCACCCCGCTGCCCTCCTCGGGAGGGAATATGAACATGGAATCATCGATATCGAACGATGCAGGCATCTGCACGTTCGGGTACGCGATGTTCTTCTCATCCAGAGGATCGGTGAAGACCCCGTAGATCGCCGCAAGTGCTGCAGCTTCAGGACTGACAAGGTAGAGCTGGGCTGACGGGGTACCTGATCTTCCTTCGAAGTTCCTGTTCGAGGTCCGCAGGGAGACCGCATCGGTGCCGGGAGACATATGGTTCCCGATACAGAACCCGCAGGCACTTTCGAGGATCCGTGCACCTGCTGCGATGAGCTTGGCCAGATACCCCTCTTTGGCGAGCATGTTCAACACTTCCCGGGACCCGGGGGCTATGCCCAGACTGACATGGGGACAGACATGCTGACCGTCAAGGATCTCAGCTACGGTTCGCAGGTCGCGGTAGGAGGAGTTGGTACAGGAACCGATGAGCACCTGGTCCACCGGTTTACCGCTGAGCTCAGCGATCGATATGATGTTTCCCGGGGAGTGAGGTGCTGCGGTCAGCGGTTCGACCTGTGAGAGATCTATGGTGATCGTCTTGTCATAGACGGCATCGGCATCTGCCTGCAATTCGATCCACTGCTCTTCCCTGCCCTGGGCCTTCATGAAGGTCCGGGTCCGTTCATCACTGGGGAACAGTGATGTGGTGACCCCGCATTCGGCGCCCATATTGGTGATGGTAGCCCGATCGGGAACATCGAGTGATGCGACCCCGGGTCCGGAGTATTCGAACACGGTCCCCACATTGCCCTTCGTGCCGAACTGCTTCAGGACGGTGAGGATCACATCTTTTGCTGAGACCCAGGGTCTCAGCTCAGACTGCAGCTGGATGTTGACCACCTTCGGGGCGGTCATATAGAAGGGACCGCCGCCCATGGCCACAGCGACATCGATCCCGCCCGCACCCATGGCGAACATCCCGATACCGCCGCCGGTGGGAGTATGGGAGTCAGAACCGAGCAGGGTCTTTCCGGGGATACCGAATCGTTCGAGATGCACCTGATGACAGATACCGTTTCCCGGTCGGGAAAAGACGATCCCGTACTTCTGTGCCACCGACTGGAGGTATCGGTGGTCATCTGCATTCTCAAAGCCCACCTGAACGGTATTGTGATCTATATAACTTACGGCAAGTTCGTTCTGTGCACGTTCGATGCCCATGGCTTCGAACTGAAGATATGCCATGGTGCCGGTGGCATCCTGTGTCAGGGTCTGATCGATTCGAACAGCGATCTGGCTGCCTGCTTTCAGTTCGCCTTCGATCAGATGCTCCTGCAGGATCTTCTGCGCAATACTCTTTCCCATAAGTCCTTCCTTTTATCGTGTCTTCACAGGAGATTCCTGTGAAGACCGTTCACTGTGCTTCCTGATACTGATACATGTATACCATGATTATGCAATAATAAGCCATTTTCTGTATATTTATCAAGTCTATATGCGGTTTGCACGAGCGCTTAGCCGGTTGTACCGCAAAAAGAGCAGCTGCAGGAACAGGATCAGCAGTGATACTGCGATACTCACTCCCATGACAGCGGCAAAGGATCCATACTGATAGATACTCCCTCCGAGTGATGATCCCAGGATCACCCCGGCGGTCAGCACGGCTTCATGGATCGCCATACGGGATTCACGGTCGACACTGCCTGCAGCACCGTGAAAGATACTGTTGGTATACAGTGCTGCGAAGGCGACACCGAAGAGCATGAAGAACAGGGACAAGGTGATGAACGTGGTAGAGAACAGACCTGCCAGACAGGCACCGGCAAGGAAGATCTGTGCGAAGAGCATGAGCTTCCGGTTGTACTGCCACAGGGAGCTTCTTCCCATCAGCACGAAGAACCCGGCTGTCACCAGCCCCCTGATGAGCAGGAGCATCCCGATGGTACTTTCACGCAGCAGCAGCTCTGCACGGGCATAGAGGGGAAAGACATTCATCGTGACCCCGAAGATGACATAGGCTGAGAACAGACCAAGCCAGGTGATATAGCGAAGGCTGGTGCTGCTGTCCTGCAGCCCGTGAGTTTTGGTATGGGCTTGACTCGATACGGTGGCTTTGATCTCTGGAACCGCTGCGGTAGCAATCACGATGCCGAGGAAGATCACTCCCATCAGGGCACCGGAGACCAGCACCGCAAGCGCTGCATGGTATTCAGTGAGGACTCCTGCAAGGTAGGGAGCGAACCCGATGCCGAGACTCCAGGAGAGGTTGAACCAGGAGATCCTTCTCGAGAGTTCTCCCCCCTCCATGCCACGGGTGAGCCAGCCCATGATGGGCGGCCAGTAGAGCGACATGAACAGGCCGTAGGCCATGTAGCTGAGAAAGGCAATCCACGGCTGTGGTGCGAAGAGGATCAGGATACTGGTGATCATCATCCCTGAGGAGGCGATCTCCACGGCATGTCTGGGCTTCAGCCGGGATACGGCCTTCTTCAGGAACAAGCAGCCGAGAAAATAGGTGAGCGTAGCCGAAGAGGCAAAGAGCCCTATGGCCTGAGGACCCAGCTGGAAGGTATCTCTCATGAAGAAGACCAGTCCCAGCGTCAGCATCCCTATGGACATCTGCCCGATCAGGGCAGCACTGAGCAGGACGACTGCCTGTATATCTCTTTTTAATTTCATGATTCTGTTATAATCGTTTACATGATAAATGACAATCATATATACTAGAGCTATGGAATCAATACTTGGCAATAAACCGCTGGTATCGGCCTTCACGGCAATGGTACTCGCTCAACTCCTGAAGATCATCTTCAACCTCTTTCTCGAGGGAAAAGTCGTGGTGGAACGTGCTACGAGTACCGGGGGGATGCCCTCCTCCCATGCAGCGACGGTAACAGCCCTCGCAACGAGTGTAGCCATCGTCCACGGGACAGCATCCACCTATTTCGCCATATCCTTCGTTCTGGCCGGGATCGTCATCTTCGATGCGGTCGGTGTGAGAAGAGCCGCCGGAAGGCACGCTGAAGTACTCAACGAATGGAGCACCATCTTATCAGAGATCTATGAGCACGGAGTGAAGCCCGCGAACCTCAAGACACTCCTGGGACATACCTTCCTCAGGTCATCGCCGGGACTGCCTCGGGATCTTCCTCGGCACGCTCATGACCCTCTACATCTGATACGCTCCACCTCAGAGCATGAACGGCATCTGACCATTCCTACATCGATGTCATTTGTTATGTATATTTATTCATTTCTATTGACTCCTTACCGTATATTTATGTAATATTCAACGTATTACATCATATACCCTGTTTTTTCAACAATAAATCACGTAAATGTCTATGAATAAGATAAATAGGACCGAGGATTTTACTAATAACTGTATACAGTCCTCAGCTTTTCTTCTTCATTGCACCGAATAACTTCTTCAACTCATCCGGAGTCCTGACCTGCTGACCGAAATCAATACCGATCTTCTTGCCAATATGAGCCAATATCCCCATGGGGTCCTCATAGTCAAACAGGAACCATCCCTGCGGGAGGCGGGTTCCCCAGGAATTCGACAGTTCATTGGTCAGAGCCTGGACTGAGAACTTGCTTTCACAGACCTCCTGCTCCAATAGTCTGAGTATCAATAACGAGATGAAACAGATGAGAAAGTGCGCCTTGATGTGCTTTTCCTTTGAGACAAACACCGGTCTGGCATGTAAGGTGCTCTTCGTGATCTTGAAACTCTCCTCAATCTTCCACAGTCCTTTATACAGGTCAATGATCTCAAGCGCAGAGACGTCCTTGTTCAGCTGAAAGAAGTTGTCATACTT
>LQAI01000035.1_pt1 | contig 118060 bp, 138 predicted proteins | sample 1535821 | NCBI WGS metagenome assembly LQAI01 (sample SAMN04331586, study PRJNA305678) | bioreactor metagenome | isolation source: bioreactor_5 inoculated with Wadden Sea sediment 1st replicate of a... | place: Germany:Bremen
AGCTCACCTGCCGCGCCAATAGCTTCCGATGGAACGCCTCCCGTTCTCGCGGTCAGGTGGAGCGTCTTGTTCGGCTTGATCCTTAAGTTTATCTTCTAAATCGTTTAAGCTGGCCCTAATTATTTGAGAATTTTTATCATTTTTTCCGAAAATAGATTCCATTATTGTAAGAGCTTTTTGATAATTAGACCTTGCTTCATCAATGCGTCCTACCTTAATAAAAATTACTGCAAGATTATTCAATATTCGGGCAATATCTGGATGAGTATTACCAAAAGTTCTATTTACAATTTGAAGAGCAGATTCATATAGTTCTAACGCTTGTTTGTAGTCACCCATGGCCTCATAAACAGCAGCCAGATTATTCATTGTAGTTGCTACAGAAGGGTGATCAGACCCGAGCGTCTTACGTGAAATAAGAAGGCTGTGCTCATATAGTTCTAACGCTTGTTTATAATCACCGAGATCCTGAAGCAATGCCGCATAATTATTTAATAAAGTTGACTTGTTTTCTATGTCCCACTCTTTGATAGTTTTATCAGAAGAAGCCGACAGAATCTTATCGCCGAATGGATTATACACCGCACTGTTTACCGAATTCGAATGTTCAGAAAATGCCCACAGACACCCACCGGTTTTTACGTCCCATTCTTTGATAGTTTTATCAGAAGAAGCTGACAGAATCTTATCGCCGGATGGATTATATACTGCACTGTTTACCGAACCCGAATGTCCAGAAAATACCTGCAGACAACGACCAGTTTTTACGTCCCACACTTTGATAGTTTTATCATGAGAAGCCGACAGAATCTTATCGCCGGATAGATTATATACTGCACTGTTTACCGAACCCGAATGTCCAGAAAATATCCGCAAACATTGACCGGTTCTTACATCCCATTCTTTGATAGTTTTATCATGAGAAGCCGACAGAATTTTATCACCGGATGGATTGTATATCGCTTTATTTACTGAACCCGAATGCATAACAGTAATTTGTTGTAATAATTTTTCATACAATTTCTTTGCATTTGTATAGTCACCAGCTTTTTTTAAATTCATTTGCTAAGTATATTTTGGCACGGGATTCAGATATATCAAGAGTTTTAGAAAATTCGGAAGTCTTTTGTAAGATACTATCTAAACTCTCACTATCTTTTTGGGAAACAAGAGTTGACAATTTTTTGAGAGATCTTTTTATTCATTATTTCTCCCATTGCCAAAATTATTATTAACAAGGCTCGTTTCTGATTTAATCTCTTCAATCAAAGAGTCAATTGATCTGGAGCAGAATGCTCTCTTGAGTGCAAACAACAACCAACCTGCTGACGTTATTGTAGACATTATAAAAATTGCATTCCAAGTATCTGCAGAAAGAAAAAAATTTTTAAAGTCTGCAGATAGCAAAGTAAGTGTTAAAGAAACTAATATAGATAGAGGGGCAATCCATTCTTTTGATCTTTCTGTCTCTGATAAATGAATTTGTAATTTTAATCTTAATTTATCCTCAGTTGTTACCACTACAGACTGAGATAAATTGAGACTAACCTTTTCAACAGAAACTAACTGTTGGATCATCAGGTCGTTTTGATATTCATTTTCATTCATCAGAAACTCAAAGTTTTATATTCGTTTTTTTAGTACATTAAATAGCCGAACAGTCATTATACATCATGACGGAAAACATTAAATCCACCTCATTTTTCAATCCTCATATTGTTTCTTTGTTGAAATGTCAACAAAAATTATATATATTGATTATACGCTTTGACACATAATCAATAATTTCAGGAATACCATGGCCATGAATCGCGAAATAGGCGACCTGGTCGGCTTTTCCCATACCCAGGGAATCAGTCCACGGAAAGTAAAATTTTACACTGGGTGGCTGGATCAATTTTTCCGATTTTATACCGGCGGAACAGATGAGGTTACAAACGAAGATCTCATTGCTTTTGATGATTCCTTGTCTAAGGAGGGCATGGAAGAATAGCAGATCCTTCAGGCCCGGGAAGCGGTGCTCCTGTACTGTTGATTTGAATTTTCTGCTGCTTGAGATTGCTTCCGATATTCTGCCCGAATCAGCCTTCTAAACCTGTTTTAGTCTCAAAAAACACATATTCATCCTCAGCTTTTTTACAAAAATGTACTGACCAGTCAGTGATGTTTTTTTTCAGGAAAAAGCAATACATTGCGGTAGGGACTTCATATATATTTCCTTTAAAGCCGATTGAGGCATCATTGTTAACCATCCGTTTATGCCTGACCAGAAAAATTTCATCCAGTTCCGCTTTTGTAGGGCGAACGATCCGGGTATGGTTGCAGGGCCGATGATACCGGTCTATAGGGCGTTCATTGATGCCCGCATGCGGTCAGATGGGGATAGGCCTTGCATTGTATCCTGATGTCATCCATTATCTGAACATCGGCTTTTCTGAGCCGCCCCCTGTCGCCTCTGATTTTGGGTTTCAATGCATCAAAACCATTCTTCCTGTATGCTTTGAGCCAGGATTTGAAGGTAGAGATCTTGACAACCTTTTCAAGGATTTCACAATGCCGAAGGTTCTGGATGAATTTGATATCATCGATTGTTTTGAAGTGCCTGGTCAAAAATTACAGGTTGGCGAAATAACTAAGAAGCAGACCGAACTTTATTCGAAATTCGGGGGCACTCCCCCGAACTCGATACGATAGTGCGGGAATTTAGGTTACAAACATTGGTGACAAATTTAAAAAATTGTCAAGCTACCAAAAAATGGTTTGGCTGGCCATGGTTCTGGCAAAGCAAGCCTATCCCCCGGCCAGAAACGTGACGATCTGGATGTCATCCCCGGGAGCCACCGGTCTTTCCAGCTCACCGGGAAACGCGCTTTCCGCATTCAGATAGATCTCAATATGGCCGTGCAATTTCCCGTTTTTGTCAAACAATTCTTTTTCCATGGCCGGGTACTGACGGATCAGGTCCGCCAGGGCCCGGCCCACATTATCTCCGTTTACCTCAACCGTTTTGTTGCCGTTGGTGTGCTGCCGGTGAACCAGATGAATATGTGCTGTGGCTGTCATGGTTTTGTCCTTTTTGCGGCGTTGTCCTTTTAAGGCCACGGATGGCTGTCATGCCGTACCTTTAGTGAAACATGCCAAGTCTTTAAAACCGATACTATAAAAAGCTCCGGCCAAAGAATCAATACCCGGCATCATCAAAATGGGGTTGGCTTTTAAAAAATCCCCTTTAATACAATTTTCCCACAGCCGACTCCACAGCCCTGACAATGGCCCCATCCTCCAGCAGGGCCTTGACCGTGGCAATGTCTTTAGACAGCTGCCGGTCCTCTTTCATGTATGAAACATGCTGGCGGATGGTCCGGTAGGCGGCCAGAGTCCCGTCTCCGGCCTTGATGTTGGTGAACAGGTCAATGGCCTGGGCCCCGCACAGCAGCTCAATGGCAATCACGTTTTCCGTGTTCTGGACGATGTCCCGGCATTTTCGGGCAGCAAACGCCCCCATGGACACATGGTCCTCCTTGTTGGCTGACGTGGGAATGGAGTCCACGGACGCGGGATGGGCCAGGCCCTTGTTTTCCGACACCAGGGCCGCAGCCGCATACTGGGCGATCATGTATCCGGAGTTCAGTCCGCCGTCCTCCACCAGAAACGCGGGCAGGCCGGACAGCTGGGGATTGACCAGTCGTTCGATGCGCCGTTCAGAGATATTAGCCAGTTCGGCAATGGCGATCCCTAAGAAATCACAGGCCAGGGCCAGGGGCTGGCCGTGGAAATTCCCCCCGGACAGAAATTCTTCAGACTCCGGAAAGATCAGCGGGTTTTCTGTGGACGCATTCATCTCCACCCGGATCACCCGGTCCACATGGGAAAACGCATCCCAGGACGCACCGTGCACCTGGGGGGAACACCGCAGCGTATAGGCATCCTGAACCCGGGAACAGTCCTTGTGGGAGGAGATGATTTCCGAATTCTGCGTGATCTTGAGCATGTTTTCCGCGGCCATGATTTGACCCGGATGGGGACGGGCCTGATGGATTCTCGGATCAAAGGCGGATCGGGTCCCCATGAGGGTTTCCAGGCTTATGGATGCGGCGATATCCGCGTGTTTGCAAAGATTTAACGCATCATGCAGAGCCAGACACCCCAGGGCGATCATGAACTGGGTCCCGTTGATCAGGGCAAGGCCTTCTCCGGCCGCCAGTTCCAGCGGCTTCAGCGACCGGGCCGCCAGGGCACTGGCCCCGGGCATGCGCTGCCCGTCCACAAACGCTTCTCCCTCCCCGATCATCACCAGGGAAAGATGAGCCATGGGCACCAGGTCTCCGCTGGCCCCACCGACCCTTTTTCCGGTACCACCGGCACAATCCCTTTGTTGAGCAGGTCTGCCAGCATCTGGATGGTCTCCAGACGAAGCCCGGAGTTGCCCCGGCAGAAATCATTGATACGCAGGGCCATCATGGCCCGGACCACATCCTCGGGCATCTCTTTGCCCATGCCGGCGGCATGGGACAGTAATATTTTCTTCTGAAGCCGTTTGGTGTCGGCGTAAGAGATGGGAACATCCGACAATGCTCCGAAACCGGTGGTCACTCCGTAGATATGCTCCCCGTTTTTCACCCAGGTATCCACAAGGGTCCGTGCCTTGTGAATCCGGTTGCCGGAGGTGTCGGCAATGGCCACCTGCCACCCGTTTCTGGCGATATTCACCAGTTCCTCCAGTTGAAAATGATCTCCATCAAGAACAATGGTTTTCTGATTCATTGGGCTGCTCTCCTGTTGAAGGTGCCTTTCAATTGATACCGGAATCCCGGGGATATCATGGTGCTGTAAGTGGCCACCTGATCAAAAGACCAGGTGCGCCGGGTCAGGCGCAGGCAGGGTTCTGCCGCACTGATCTTAAAATGGGCCAGCATGTGGGCCGGGCAGCACACCGCTTCGATCACGTGTTCCGCTTTCTGAACCGGAGCGGTCTCCAGCAGATAGTCACTGGGGGTAATCCGGGTATAGTCCTGGGCCAGATAATCCGGGGCCACGACCGGATTGATGAACCGTTCCGAATGCTGGACCCCGACCCCCCTGTCCCTGTGCAGCACAATGGAATGAAACACCCGGTCCCCGGGATTCATGCCCAGCCGGGTGGCAATGGCCCTGTCCGCGGTTTCTTCCGCCAGCAACAGCACATCACAGGAGTGGACCCCGCCCCAGTCGGCAATCTCCTTTGCAATGCTTTTGATCTCCAGCAGCGCAGCATCCGGTTTGGGCCGGGCCACGAACGTGCCCACCCCCTGAATCCGGACAATCCGCCCTTCTTCGGTCAATTCCTTGAGGGCCCGATTGGCGGTCATGCGCGATGCCTTGAAAGTCCCGGACAGCTGGGTTTCCGACGGCACCCGGTCATCAGGCTTAAGAAGGCCTGCATCAATCTGTTTGACCACATACTGCTTGATCTGTTCATACAGTGCCCGGGGTTTAGCTGAACTTGTCACCATTGTTTCCTTATCATCCTGAATTTTCACAGAAATTGTTCCCGGTTCAGCATTTTATAACGTCCGCCCTCTGCGGGTGTATTGCCCCCGGCCCGAGATTTCCATTACGACGTTCCGGTCACACGACACTCACTGAGGGGCTTGCCCAAAATATCCGGGATCATATGGGTACCTGATGTTTCTGAGGCGTTCATAAAAAAAGCCCTTGACATGATATCTATACTTGTATAGACAAGTAGTAGCTAATCCACACCTAAAAGTCAACACCATCAGGAGGAAAAAAATGAATCCCAGAGAAAAACTGTTAAAGGATCTGAAAATCGGCTGCGGCAAACCCCGGCCGGTGAAAGCCCCCCGGGGCAGCCAGCTGCACTGCAGAGGCTGGTACCAGGAAGCGGCCCTGCGCATGCTGTGCAACAACCTGGACCCGGACAACGGGGAGAACCCGGATGAACTCATTGTCTATGGGGGACTGGGCAAAGCCGCCAGAAACTGGGAGTGTTTCGATGCCATCATCCGGTCCCTGCTGGACCTGGAAAACGATGAAACCCTGCTGGTACAGTCCGGCAAGCCTGTGGGGGTTCTGACCACCCACACCTCCGCCCCGAGGGTGCTGATTGCCAACGCCAATATTGTCCCCCACTGGGCCAATTGGGACACGTTTCATGAACTGGACAGAAAAGGCCTGATCATGTACGGCCAGATGACCGCCGGGTCCTGGATCTATATCGGCACCCAGGGAATTTTACAGGGCACCTATGAAACCTTTGCTGCCTTGGGCCAGAAACATTTCAACGCGGACCTGAGCGGGAGGATTGTGGTCACCGCAGGGTTAGGCGGCATGGGCGGAGCCCAGCCGTTGTCCGTGACCATGGCCAACGGCGTGGCCGTATGCATTGAGATCGATCCTTCCCGCATCGCCAAACGCCTGAAAAAACGGTACCTGGATGTGGAAGCCGACACCCTGGAAGATGCCATGGCAATGGCCCGGCAGGCTGCAGACGACCGAAAACCACTTTCCATCGGACTGTGCGCCAATGTGGGAGATGTGCTGCCCGCTATGCTTAACAAAGGATTCATTCCGGATGTCATCACCGACCAGACCAGCGCCCATGATGAACTCAACGGGTATTTCCCACGGGCATCTCTTTTGAAGACGCCCTGAAACTGCGCAAATCCGACCCGGAAACCTACAAGGATATGGCATTGAACTCCATGGCCGACCATGTCCGCGCCATCCTTGCAATGAAAGACAAAGGTGCCATTGCCTTTGATTACGGTAACAACCTGCGGGCCCAGGCCATGAAAAAAGGGGTGGACAATGCCATGGACTATCCCGGGTTTGTGCCGGCCTATATCCGGGAGTTGTTCTGCCAGGGCGAAGGCCCGTTCCGGTGGGCCGCACTGTCCGGGGATCCGGAGGATATCCGGGTGACCGATGACGCCCTGATGCAGCTGTTTCCGGAAAAACCAGAATGATCAACTGGCTGAAAATGGCACAAAAAAGGTGGAACATATGGGCCTGCCCACCCGGATCTGCTGGCTGGGATACGGCGAGCGGGAACAGGCGGGCAAACTGTTCAACGACCTGGTGCGCTCAGGAAAAGTCAAGGCCCCCATCGTCATCGGCAGGGATCATTTGGACTGCGGGTCTGTGGCATCGCCCTTCCGGGAAACCGAAGCCATGAAGGACGGGTCGGACGTAGTGGCGGACTGGGCTCTGCTCAACTGCATGACCAATGTGGCCTCCGGCGCCACCTGGGTGTCGTTCCATGACGGCGGCGGCGTGGGCATCGGTTATGCCTTGCACGCCGGTCAGGTCACGGTGGCTGACGGCACGGACGAGGCGGAAAAACGGGTCACCACGGTGCTGCGGAACGATCCTGGCACCGGCATCATCCGGCATGCGGATGCGGGGTACCGGACCGCCATTGATGTGGCAAACGAAAAAGGCGTAAAACTGCCCATGATCAACATGTTTGAATCGCGACCCTGACCGCCGAGTGGCCGCATCTGTCTGACACAGCCCCCCTTTGCTGCAGATATCACCTGGAATCCTTCAAAGGAGTGATCCATGATCACAGTTTCTGACAATGGCAACCCGTTTCCTGAAAAAATCGACCGGTTGTTCACAAACTGCCGGGCCGCCACCATGGCCGGCGGCCGGTACAACCGTATTGAAAACGCGGCCCTGGCCGTGGCCGGCGGCAAAATTTCCTGGATCGGACCCATGGTTGCTCTGCCCGATCCCCTGCCCGTCAATATCGAACGGACCGGCTGCAACAATCATTGGATTCTGCCCGGGTTTGTGGACTGCCACACCCATCTCATCTGGGCCGGATCCCGGGCCGAAGAATTTGAGATGCGCCTGGCCGGGGCATCCTATGCCGACATTGCCAAAGCCGGGGGGGGGATTTTTTCCACGGTCCAGGCCACCCGGGCAGCGGATGAAGACGTCCTGTTCCATCTCGCATTGCAGCGCCTGGACCATTTTTTGAACCAGGGAATCACCACGGTGGAGATCAAGTCCGGATACGGCCTGGACCTGGAAACGGAACTCAGGATGCTGGCTACGGCCGGCCGGCTGCAACAGGCCGCTCCCCAGCACATCGAGGCCACGTTTTTGGGGGCCCATGCCGTGCCGCCGGAATTTGCCGGCAGGCCAGAGGCATATATCCGGGAAATCATCCGGGTGATGCTGCCGGAAATCAAAAAACAGGGCATTGCAAAAGCCGTGGATGTGTTCTGTGAAACCATCGCCTTTTCCAGGGACCAGACACGGCAGGTGTTTGAAACAGCCAAAAAATTGGGCTTTGACATCAAACTGCACGCCGAACAACTGTCCGACTCGGATGGTACGGCCCTGGCTGCGGAAATGGGGGCGCTGTCCTGTGACCACCTGGAGTATCTGTCAGATGCGGGCGTAAAAAAAAATGTCGGATCATGGCACTGTGGCCGTGCTGCTGCCGGGTGCATTTCATTATCTGAAAGAAACCCGGCTGCCGCCGGTGAATTCGTTCAGACAGGAAAATGTCTCAATGGCCGTGGCAACGGATCTCAATCCCGGCTCCAGCCCGATTTTCAGCATGCTTCCCGTGCTCAACATGGCCTGTCTTCTGTTCGGGCTGACCTGTGAAGAGGCTCTGGCCGGGGCCACCGTTCACGGGGCCGCCGCCCTGGGTCTGGCGGACCGCAAAGGCAGCCTCGAACCGGGCAAAGATGCGGATTTTGTGATCTGGGATGTGGACACCCCGGCAGATCTGTGTTATTTCACAGGCATTTCACCCTTAGAACAGGTGGTGATTGGAGGCAGGACCGTCGCTTCTTTCTGATGGAACGGCCCGGACCTCCCTGTCAGGCAACCCCGACACACCGTAGGTGGCACCCATGACCATGTTCCAGGATCCCCTGGTGATTGCCGCGTTGGCATCCGCCGCTCTGGCACTTGTGTTCCTTCTGGCGACCCTGGGGGCTTTGAAAAAAAGAAACGGTCCACGTCCGCACTGCATGTGGTGACCGCCCTGCTCCTGATCTGCCTGTTCGCCCTGTTTGGCACCATCAGTCTCGCCACTCGGGGATATCTTGCCCTGACCGCGGAAACCCTTGCAGCGGTGGTGGAAATCGAACCCGTTGAAAAACAGCGCTTTATCGCACGGTTCCGCATGCCATGGGGTGGGGAAAGATCCTTTGTACTGGCCGGAGACCAGCTGTATGTGGATGCCCACATTCTCAAATGGAAGCCCATGGCCAATGTTCTGGGATTGCACACCCTGTATGAGCTGGATCGGGTGTCCGGCCGCTACGCCCGCCTGGAAGAGGAAACGACTCTGGAAAGAACCGTATATCGTCTATCCCGGGAAAAGCCTGTGAATCTGTTTGACCTGCGGCACCGGTTTGCAGCCCTGAAATTTCTGGTGGATGCCGAGTACGGCTCTGCTACGTTCATCACGACGGACAGACCTCAGACCCTTAAACTCCTGGTATCCACCACCGGGCTGTTGATCAGAAAACAAACCCCGTGACCCGCTTTGATGCTCATCCCCTGTTTGCGCTTGCCACGTGCCGGGTATATGGTATGATCGTTTCAAACAGAAAATTGAGTTCAGGGGACCGGAATCTGTGAAAAAAACATGCCTGCATCACCAATTTTCCACCATTGCCGGGCAATGTCCCGAACAGACCGCCGTGGTTCAAGGAGAAAAAACGGTCTCTTTCCGGCGTCTGGACCGGGAATCAGACCGGCTGGCAACGGCACTGAGAACCAATGATGAGGCTTCCGGCGCATCTGTGGCCATTTACATGCCGCCTGGCATCGAGTTCATGATCGCCGCTCTTGGGATTCTTAAAACCGGGAGCGCTATGTGCCGCTGGATATCAATGATCCGGCCGAAAGAACCCGGACAATGATTCACCGAATCCGTCCGAAACGAGTGATCACCCTGCCGGAACTGGTGGACCGGCTCAGCCCGGAACTGGAAATTCCTGTGAAAATCCAGACGGGTTTCCAAGGCAATGATCCAACGGATTCCCTGAAATCCGATACCGGCACCGGTCATACAAAAAAGGCGGAATCCGCCCTGGAAAGCCCTTGCGATCCTTCGTTCGCCGCTTACATTATTCACACCTCCGGTTCCACCGGAACACCAAAGGGGATTCCCATTCCCCACCGGGCATTGATGAACCTTTTGGCGGAGTTTGACCGGCTGCAGCCCATTGGCCCGGAGGATCGGTGTTCCCTGTGGTCGGCCCTGAATTTCGACGTTTCTGTGTATGAAATCTGGTCTGCCTTGATGTCCGGTGCCACCCTGTTCATTCCGGATGACATGGTACGGTTTGATGCAAAGGCGTTTATCAAGTGGCTCAGTGTCCACCAGATAACTTCTGCCTATTTTCCACCGTTCATGATTTCTGACCTTGCCCGGACCTCCGTATTTCCAAAAAGCATTAAACGGCTGCTCACCGGAGTCTCCGCAATTCCGGCCCAATTGCTTTATGACATCAAAAAACGGCATCCGGATCTGTGTCTCATCAACGGATACGGACCGGCCGAGGCCACGGTTTGCGCCACCTTGTATCCGGTACCGGACCGAAAGCCACAAACCGCTGTAGCGCCCATCGGCAAACCGGTTCCCAACCTTGATGTCTTTGTGCTGGACCCAGACGGACAGCCTGTCAATCCGGGGGAAAAAGGAGAGATCTGCATTGCCGGGATTCAGGTGGCAAACGGATATGTGAATGATCCTGAACGGTCGGCCAAAAGCTTTGTTCCCAATCCATTTGCAGATTATCCGCTGAAAAGCCCGAAAGCCGGGATGTACAAAACAGGGGATTTGGGAACGTGGCTTCCGGACGGCAACCTGATGTTTTCCGGCCGGGTGGATTTTCAGATCAAATACAAAGGCATCCGCATCGAACCCGGAGAGATTGAACAAACGATCACCGCGTTTCCAGGCATCAATCAGGCAGCGGTGGTGTTGAAAAAAAGCCTTGCAGGGCAGGAACGGCTGACCGCTTATATCAATGCTGACGTCGACAAAACCCGGCTGATGGAATTTCTGGCGGAAAAACTACCCCGAACCCTGCTGCCGGAATCCGTTATTTCTCTGCCGACCCTGCCCCAGACCTCCCAGGGAAAAATTGACAGAGCCGGACTAACAGCCCGAAACGATTTTGAGCTTGCATCTCTTTTTCCGGCAGATGATTCACCTCCGGTTCTGACGGATCTGCAAAAGCAGGTGCGACAGGTCTGGAAACAGGTCCTGGGACTGGAGACATTGTCAGTGACAGACCATTTTCTGTTGTCAGGGGGGATTCCATTTCTGGGGTCAAAATCATATCCCGAATCAACCAGGCTTTTGGCACCGCCCTGACTCTGGATGTGTTGTTCTCTCATCCGGTGCTGGAGGATTTTGCATACATGGTATCCCAGGTCCTGCCGGACGGTCAGATTCCAGACGTCTCCCAGGCAGGGGTTACCGATTCCTCTGAACCGTCTCCAGCGCCGAACCGGACGGTTACGCCGATTCCTCTTCTGCCTGACCAGCACCTGATCTGGATGTTTGAAAAACTGCATCCGGGCACATCGGTTTACCATATTCCCCTGGCGTATATTGTCCGGGGGGCCGTCGATCCGGTAATCCTTGAACAGGCAGTGAGGGGTGCGGCCGGTCGTCACCCTGCTTTGGCCACGGTCGTTCACCTGAAAACGGACCATCCCTGCCAGGCGCCTGAACAAACCGAACCGAAGTTCTTTTACCAGGCCCTGTCCCAACCGTTGCCAGAAAGCAGCGAGACCGATCCTGATCCGGATATCGTATCAGCACTTCAGAAACAGATCACCCGCCCCTTTGATCTAGAAACGGGACCGCTTTTCAGAACCGTTGTTTTCACAGATCCCGATGGCCGGACCCTGATCTGTTTTGTGTTTCATCACATGATCTTTGACGGGTGGTCTGCCGGTCTGTTCATTCAAGAAATCAATCGATGGTATGCCCTGCTTGCCAGCCGGCCCTCAACCCGGACGGCGATGCCGGAACCGGCCCGGACAGGTATCGATTTTTTTGAGTATGCAGCCCGTCGATTGAGGACCCAGGAGCAGCAATGGGATGCGGCCCGTCCGTTTTTTGACGACTATCTGAAGAACCTGCCGCAGCCGATTCTGACCGATCCGACCGGATTTGCCGCAGCCTTCTGCCCCGTTGCCATTGACGCGGATTGTCTGATGGATATCCGGTCACTTGCCGCCGCGCACCATACCACGCCCTTTGCCGTCCTGCTGCTGTGTTTCCAGCTGACACTGTACCGTTTCAACGGCATACCGGACCAAGTGACCGGTATCGCCCATGCCGCACGGGATGACATGGACACCGAAAACACTATCGGTTTTTTCATGAACACTCTGGTGATCAGAAACCGGATTCAGGCGGACCGGTCCTTCAGCGATCTGCTGACACGGCTGGCACACACCCTGACCCAGGTGATTGAGTATCGGCATATCCCCTTTCACCGCATTTCTCAGCACTACCGGGAACAGAGGCAAAGCGCTCCCTGTTTCAACATCCTTTTTCTCATGCAGACCATGGACTTACCAGCCCTGTCCATCCCCGGAATTCAATGCGACCGCCTGACGATCCAGCCTCCTGACACAAACATGGATCTCACCCTGGAACTCTACGACCAACAGACACAGCTCACCGGATGGATGAAATACCGGAGTTCAGCTTTTTCCAGCCAGGATATGACAATGCTTTCCCGGCAGTTCAAGCAAATGATCCGGCACGTTTCAAAACAGACTGAGACCACGCTGGAAGATGTTCTGGATTCAAGCCGCTTCCGTCTTTCTCCCATGCAGCATTCCATGCTCATGGAAACCCTGAGAGCCCCCCAGGGGGCGGGCTGTTATGTGGAACAGGTGGTCTTTGACATACACCAGGAAATCGACCTTCAACGGTTTTCTGAGGCATGGAACCGCATACTTGACTGCCACACGTCTCTTTGCCTGGGATTTACCTGGAAAGGATTGAAAGAGCCCCGGCAATTTTTTGTCCCAACCCCTTTGGCAACCATTGAGTACAATGACTGGAGCCGGTTTTCCGCATTTAAAAAAAAAGAATACCTGGATATGTTTCTCATGGCAGACCGTCGTCTGGGGTTCTCACTGGACAAGCCCCCGCTTTTTAGAATCGCCCTGATAAAGACCGGTATCCGCCACTACACCTGTATCTGGAGCTTCCATCACTGCATTGCCGACGGGCGATCAATGGTATTCATCCTCAGGGATTTGTTCGCCTTGTATCAGAATCCCGGCCTGCCACTGAAAAAACCGGAATCCTTCAAAACCTATATCAACTGGCTGAACCGGCGGTCCGAGCAATCGGACCGGGATTTCTGGACCCGTTATCTCAAAGGGTTCACATCTTCGATGACCTTTCCTTTTCAGCGAAAAGAAACCATTCAGCCGGAAACCAGACGACAGCCGATTGCCATTCATTTGACCACCGGTCTCAATCAGATCCTTCTCCCTGCGGAAACAACCCAAAAAATCAAACAGGCCTGCCGAAAAAACAACTGACCCTGAATACCTTTCTGATGGGAATCTGGGCGATTCTTCTCAGTCACTATACCGGTCGCACCGATATTCTTTTCGGAGCCACCGCATCAGTCCGTCACTTTATTCCGGACAGTCAGGAAAACACCGGTTTGTACATCAACACCCTGCCGGTGAGAATTCGGATTGATCCCGGTCAGTCCTTAGTGGAACTTGTTTCAAAGATACGAAACGACTGGGAACAGGTCCGCCGGTTCCAACATATGCCGCTGGCAGAAATTCAAGCTTGCAGTCCGCTCAAAGGCAGCCAGCAATTGTCTGAAATCTATTTCTCCTATGACTACCAGTCTCTGGACCAGGCCATGATCCCCTACAAGCATGTCCTGGGCTGCAAAGACATTATGCTGCTGGAACGGACTCCGGCCGTTATGTTTCTCACCGTTCAGGGAACCGATGAACTGGTGATCAGCATTGAATACGATCTGAGAAAATTTGCCGCAGACACCATCAAACAGATTCTGTTACATTTTCAAACCTGTCTGAATTCAGGAGCTGATGCACCGGATGCCCGGCTCACAGACATACCGATTCTCCCCCGGGAAGAGCAGGATCGGATTGCGCAAACCCTTCACACCCGCAAGCGGTTCTCAAGGCCAAACAGCTGTATTCACCATCTGCTTGAAATCCAGTCCTCTCTCAATCCATCCATCAAAGCGCTCAGGGACACGCATAAACAGATCACCTACCATCGGCTGAACGCTTTAGCCAATCAGGTGGGCCGTTTTCTTTTGTCCCTGGGGGCGGCCCCTGAAAAAAAGTCATGGTGTTTCTGCCCCGGACTGCTGACATCATCCCCGTACTTTTTGGAATTCTGAAATCCGGATGCTGCTATATTCCGGTGGACCTGACCTGTCCTGAAGAACGGCTTCGGCATATCCTGGCAGATGCCGAACCCGACTTTATTGTCACCACGGCACCATGGCTAAAAAAAATTCCTGCCACCCATGCCGTACCGGTTTTACTGGACAGGGATCGGCCCTCTCTGGAAAAAATGCCGGTGACAAATCCGGAAACCCTGGTGACCGCGAAAAATGCTGCTTATATAATTTATACCTCCGGTTCCACCGGCCTTCCCAAAGGCGTGGTCATTGAGCACGGATCCCTGACCTCTTTTACCAAAACCGCTACCGAGCTGTATGAAATTCAGCCTGATGACCGAATCCTGCAGTTCGCCTCCATCAGTTTCGATGCTTCCGTGGAAGAAATCTTTCCTGCCCTGTATGCCGGAGCCTCCCTGGTCATCAAGCCCCAGGGACTGGTCCAGACACCTAAAGAATTCTTTTCATACTGTGCCGAAGAACAGATCACCATTGCGGATTTACCCACCGCTTACTGGCATATGTTGGCCGACACACTGGAGACCCGGCAGGTTCCCGAAAAATTGCGGCTGGTCATCATCGGTGGTGAAGCAGCCGACCCCAAACGGGTTGAAAAATGGCACCGGCATGCACCGGGTCGTGTCCGGCTGATCAACACATACGGCCCCACGGAAACCACGGTGGCAGTCACCTTTGCCGACCTGGACCAGAACACGGTAAAAACCAGGGAAGTCCCCATCGGCCGGCCATTTCCCAATGTCAATCTGTGTATCCTGAACCATTTTCTTCAGCCCTCCCCACCCGGTGTTGACGGCGAACTTTACGTCGGTGGCCCCCAGACCGCCCGAGGATATCTAAACCGCCCCGCCTTGACACAGGAGCGGTTCGTATCCGTGGCATATGCCGGACAGGACACTTCTTTCTTTAAAACCCGGGACCGGGTCCTCCTCACCCAGCAGGGCCAGATCGTTTTTAAGGGGCGGATGGACCGGCAGGTGAAAATCCGGGGATTCCGGGTGGAACCCGGAGAAATCGAAACCACTGCCGCCCGGTATCCCGGGGTCAAAGAATGCACGGTCACCCTGGAAAAAAACAGGGACGGCCATGTCAGAACCAACGCCTTCATTGTTCTGAAGACCGGTGCAAACCAGACGGCTGTTCCACAAACAGATTTTGACATCCGGGATTTCAGATCCTGGATGAGTGCCCGGCTCCCCGAATACATGTGTCCAACCAGCGTTGCCATCGTCAAAGATCTTCCCAGAACGGTTTCCGGAAAGACCGATCATCAGGCTCTGGCAGCGCAAGCAAAAGAAATCGGCATCTCTTTGATCGACCAAGATACGGATTTTCCGGACACTGAAAAAAACGCCCAGCACCGGCATCCTTTGAGGCGGATCACGAGAAACGGTTGAAAACCATCTGGGAAACGACCCTTAACACATCCATCACCGACCTGGGAACGCATTTTTTTGACGCCGGGGGGTCCTCGTTGACGGCCATCCGTCTGATTACCGGCATAGAAAAGGAATTCAAACTGTCATTGCCGATTCTGGCGGTGTTCCGCCATCCGGTATTTTCCGACATGGCGGATCTGATCAAAGAAAAAAACCATGGCATGCGATTCAAAAGCGTCAACCCCATTCAAATCCGGGGTCACCAGACACCTGTCTTCTTTGTGGCCGGCACCGATAAAAACATCCAGGCCTTTCAGCATCAGGATCTGGATGACCATCCGTTTTACCGGGTAACGATCCTTGCCCACCGCATGGAAGGCAGCCGCATTGTTCCGTTGGATATGTGGGAAATCGCGAGACAGAATGTCCGGGAAATCATTCAATCAGAACCCACCGGACCCTATATTATTATCGGATTCTGCCGTCATGCGGTGGCGGCTTTTGAAATCGCCGCCCAGTTGTCCCGAATGGGCAAATCCGTGGAAAAGCTGGTGCTCATTGATGAATTCTGGCAGAAAAAAGGCATGTCCGCATTTATGGGCCATCACATAAAAGGCATGCACCGATTTGGCCTCAGATACCTGCTGAAAAAAATCGTTCCCAAACCCGGGAAAAAATTCACCGTCTCTCCCTGGAACTGGATGCCCAGCGCCAGAAGCTGTATGCCGCCACCGGCCGGACCCTGCCTGAAAACATGCAGATGCGGCTCATGGAAGATGCTTTCTGGAAAGCCTATGAATTCTACATTCCCATGCCGTATTATGGAGATGCCGTTGTTCTGGATTCTTTGATGTGGAATGAAAAATTTGCACCCCAACTTCGGACTCATATTCGCGGAGACATTAAACGGATCGCCGTGAGCACCACGCATCAGGCATGGTTCGAGCCGGAACAGATCCGCACGGTGGTTCAGTGCCTAAGGCAGTAACAGCGTGTTTTCAGCTTGATTTCTTCCAGGCGCCTTGTTAAATATGTTATTTCATAAACAGAACCAGACGGCAAAAGGCGATTATGTACAACTCATTTTACGGGCTGACAGCCAGTCCCTTCCAGATCAGTACCGATCCCACGTTTCTCTGGCTCGGAGAAAAACACCGGGAAGCCATTGCCATGCTCAAATACGGAATCCAGGTGGAAGATCATACCGGAATGGTGCTTTTGACCGGCGATACCGGTACTGGGAAAACCACTCTGATCAATGCATTGTTCAAATCCCTGGATCGAAGCGTAATCAGAGCGGCCATCAAAAATCCCAGCCTGGACGGCATTGATTTTTTCAATTATATTGCAGCATCTTATGGAAACGCCAAGCGTTTTTCCACCAAAACCCGATTTCTCGTTGCCTTTGAACAGTTTTTAAAAAAATGCTGCCGCCAAACAGAAAAAAGTACTGCTGGTGATCGATGAAGCACAGGTGCTGACGGATGAACTGCTCAAAGAAATCCGGCTGCTCGCCAACTTTGACCTCAACGGCCAAAGCCTGATCCGCATATTTCTGGCAGGGCAGCCGGAATTGAGAAAAAAATTGGTGCGGCCGGAAAACAAGGCGTTTGCACAGCGCATCACCCTGAACTACCATATCGACCCCCTGCTTCCGGAAGAGACCCGCGAATACATCCAGTACCGGCTTCAGGTTGCCGGCACATCCAGACCGATCTTTTCTTCGGAAGCGGTTCAACGGGTACACCGGTATTCCAGCGGTGTACCCCGCCAGATCAATATCCTGTGTGATCATGCCCTGCTAACCGGGTATGTCGAAATCATACACAGATTTCCAGTCAAATCATTGATGAATGCGCCGGAGAATTGTCCATCTCCCGCGTTCCTGATACGAACAAGGCCCGCTGTCACCGCAGGCCGTCTTCCACGATGGAAACTCCCGGCAAAATTCCCGGTGCCATTCCTGAAAGCGGCCCTGACCAGACGTCCGATTCCGGTCAAAGTGTCAATGTCGGACGGACCGTTGACCCGGGCCAGACGTCTCATGTGGATCGACCGTCCGGACATGGACAGACTTCCGGACATGGCCGGGCATCCGACCCTGCTGCGGCTTCTCTCAGAGAAGCCGCAGCCACCCGGTCTATTCAAAACAAAGGCAAGCGACCGGATCTGACCGCATCCCCCTCCCCGGTACCAGCCAAATCATTCCGCCCGGGTTTCCTGATCATTCTTGCTCTGGTTGCCGTTTTGGCCGCGACGGCGGCCGGCTTGTTTTTCTTTTAGGGCGCTTGCCTCAGGAACCCCTGCAATGCTATGATGACCAGCAAACCTGAACCATTAACTGACCTGTCATCTATGGAGAAATATGATGTGTGAATCCAATGTATATCTGAAGGAAAACGGTGCTGAAACCCTGATCATGGAAAATGTGGCCGCCATCACCCCGGCCGGAGAAAACCGGTTCATTCTCAGAGGTCTTCTGGGAGAACAGCAGGAAATATCCGGCATTATCGAAGATATCAATCTGATGGGGCACAAAATCGTTCTCAGACCGGCCTGATGTCCGTCTTCAGTCAATACCTGGCTGCTATCGCATCAGCCAACGGACTGGAACAGGATATTGAATGGCTGTTTTATCCGGGAATGCTTCCGGACAGCCGGCTCAAATGGTGGGGAGATTTCCGGAACCGGCCGACCGAACATGAAGGAATCGACATCTGTTTTTACCGGAACCGGGCCGGCCGGACCCGGTCCCTTCCCGCCGGTGCAAAGGTACCGGCTGGTCATCAGGCGTCGTCATCAATCTGTGTGATGATTTTCTGGGCAAATCCCTGGTGATGGAACCCGGATCTGTTTCGTCAAGAGGAACGCGGATCCTGGAAATTTACGCCCACGTGTCTGTGTGTGATGGCATCACCCCGGGCACGCGCATACAGACCGGACAGACCATCGCCTCCATCGCTGATACAAGTGCCACTGGTTCGGTGCTGCCCCCTCATCTTCATCTTTCCTGTATCGAGGTGCCGGCCCACATTCCGGCAGGCCAGCTGAACTGGTCTTTTTCCCCGGCGTGAAACCGTCAATGTAATTCATCCGATTTTATGTGACTGTCAGCCAGCGTGCCAAAAGAAAATTTGAAAAAAATACAAATTGAACTATGATCACTTCAACCTGAATTATTTGACGATTGAAACATCTTTTGGAGACAATGAATGAAAACCATCAAAATGTTGATTCTGCTGATGATCCTGGGTCTTGTCGGGCTATTGATTTATCAGAACATCGATTATTTCACCACTGGAACCACGCTGACCCTGAATTTGAAATTCAACAGCTGGACTGCACCGGAACTTCCCAACTGGGCCTTTTGGGGGATTTGCCTGGGCCTGGGCCTGCTGATCACTGGGGTCAAGGGCCTATCCACCGCCTTTGGGCTAGGCAGGGAAATTAAAAAAAAAGACAAACAGATTGCGGAACTGACCGCTCAGAAGGCCGACCTGCAAGCCCGGCTGGATGTGTTTATTCATGACCCTTATATCAAAAAAGGACTGTCCGATACCCGGCAGGATGCCCAGGAAGATATCCGGGAACACACCCCTGAAAGAGCAGAACAAGATACCCCGGAAGCGACGGAACAAAACACCTGTGAAACGCCCGTCAAGAACTAAAGAGGCGCTTTTCCCCCATCCATGAACGAATCCAGACAGACGCCCATGATGGCCCAGTATCTGGCCATCAAGGAACAATACCCGGACGCCGTTTTGTTTTACCGGATGGGAGATTTTTATGAAATGTTTTACCAGGATGCTGAAAAAGCCGCCGGTATCCTGGACATCGCATTGACATCCAGAAATAAAAGCGACCCCTCCCCGGTTCCCATGTGCGGGGTTCCCTATCGGGCCGCAGACACCTATATCGCCCGGCTCATCGAACAGGGATGCAAAGTGGCGGTCTGTGATCAGGTGGAGGATGCGTCCGCTGCCAAAGGGCTGGTGAAACGCGAAGTGGTGAGAGTGATCACACCGGGAATGATCCTCAATGAAACCCTGCTGGATCAGGGCACCAACAATTTTCTGCTGGCACTTTCCGTCATCCGGGACCGGGCTGCCCTGGCCTGTCTGGACATTTCCACGGGCAGTTTCACCACCTGTGAAATTCCGAAAAAAGGAACCGGCATCCCGGGCACGCTGATCGATGAAGCCCTGAAGCTGGACCCCAGGGAAGTATTGCTGTCCGAACAAATGGAAAAAGATCCCGGTTTTTCCCCCTTCGGCAGGCATTGGCCGGTCGGCAACTGACTTATCTGCCGGCCGCCACTTTCCAGGAATCCGATGCCAGAGACCGCCTGACAAAAAAATTTAACACCATCACCCTAAACGGGTTCGGTATCGACCATATGCCGGCCGCCATCAGTGCGGCAGGGGCGGTGACCGCCTATGTTCAGGACACCCAGATGCAGGACACCGCCCACGTGTTTCAAATCTGCCCCTATGACCTGGAACAGTTTTTAAAACTGGATGACCGGACATGCCGGAATCTTGAACTGCTGGCCAATCTCCAGACCCGGGACCGAAAAGGCTCGCTCATTGCGGTGCTGGACAAAACCGCCACAGCCATGGGCAGCCGGAAGCTCAAACAATGGCTGCGGCATCCCCTGATGAATCGGGAAGAAATCGAACTGCGGTCGGGCGCAATTCAGCGGTTGATCGATGCCCCCCATGTTCATCAGGCCCTGACAACCACGCTCAAATCCGTGTATGATCTGGAGCGGCTGGGCAGCAAGGTGTCCATGGGTCAGGGAAACGCCAGAGACCTGCTGGCACTGAAAAATTCTCTGGCCTGTTTACCGGAACTGTTTGCTGTTCTGGAGCGGCTGGACCACCCGTTGCTCAACGGCAGCCGGGTCCGGGATCTGGAACCGGCACTGGACCGGCTGGGGGCCCTGACCGGTCTCATCGAAACCGCCATTCGGGAAGACGCGCCCCATGTACTCAATGAAGGGTGCCTGATCAACGATGGCTACAGCCGGGAACTTGATGAACTGGTATCCATTTCCAGGGATGGAAAATCCTGGATCGCCAAAGCTCAGGCCGAAGAAAAGGAAAAAACCGGGCTGTCTTCTCTGAAAATCAAATACAACAAAGTGTTTGGCTATTTTATCGAAGTCTCCAAAAACCAGGCCCCCCAGGTGCCCGGCCATTACATCCGGAAACAGACCCTGGTCAATGCGGAACGCTTCATTACCGATGAAATGAAGCAGGTAGAAGCCAAAATCCTGTCTGCCCAGGACAAACGTAACGCCCTGGAATACGATATCTTCTGCACCGTGCGGGACCAGGTGGTGGGCAATGCCGTGATCATTTTAAAAATGGCGGATTTCATCGCCACGGTGGATGTCCTCCAGGGGCTGGCCCGAACCGCTTCGGAAAACGGATACACCCGTCCCACAATGAATGATCAGTCATGCATCACCATCACCGACGGCCGGCACCCGGTGGTGGAAAAGCTGATCACCGGAGAACGGTACGTACCCAACTCCATTGACATGGACAATGAGCAAAATCAGATTCTGCTGATCACCGGCCCCAACATGGCCGGAAAATCCACGGTACTGAGACAGGTGGCACTAACGGTGGTCATGGCCCAGATGGGAGGATTCGTGCCGGCCAAAACCGCCTCCCTGTGCCTGGTGGACCGAATCTTTACCCGGGTGGGTGCCTTGGATAACTTGAGTTCCGGCCAATCCACCTTCCTGGTGGAAATGGAAGAAACCGCCAACATCGTGAACAATGCCACCCCCCGGTCTCTGGTGATTCTGGACGAAATCGGCCGGGGCACCTCTACCTATGATGGTATGAGCATTGCCTGGGCCGTGGCCCGGTATCTTCATGACCTGTCCGGAAAAGGGGTTAAAACCCTTTTTGCCACCCATTATCACGAACTGATCCGGCTGGCGGAAACCTATCCACGGATACAGAACTTTCACATCGCAGTCAAAGAATTCAACGACCATATCGTGTTTTTGCGGCAACTGGTTAAAGGCGGCACCAACAAAAGCTACGGCATTCAGGTGGCAAGGCTGGCAGGGATTCCCCATGAGATCATCGACGATGCCAAACAGGTGATGGAGGCAATCGAGCGGTCGGATAACAATCAATGGCCGATTGAACCTGTTTCTTCAAAACCGGTATCCAGGAAACGAAGAAAAAAAAACAGGCCTGACGGACAGCTGGAACTGTTCAGCACCGGAGAAACCGACATACTGGACCTGCTCAGACAGGTGGATATTACCCGCATGACCCCGCTGGAAGGACTGAATTTTTTACATGAAATCAAACAAAAGGCCGGGGTCTGATCCATGTTTACCCCGCCGACGGCACACAGGATCCGGATATCCATCGTTCAAACAGGCGCAATCATCATCTTGTTTTTGCTCTGCTTGAATTTAAGCGGCAATGCCACAGCATCGGTTCCCAGACAGGATTACCTGGCAGCGGACGCCGCGTTCAAAGCACTGCGGCATTCTCCGGTCAAGCGCCAGAAAATATCGGAATGGCTGCACTGTATTCAGCAATATGAGGGCATTTACAAAACCCATCCCCAAAGTTCCTGGGCACCTGCCGGCATGTACCGGGCCGCTGAACTGTACCTGCAGCTGTATACCCTGTCCGATGATGTTTTTTCAGAACCCGGGCCGTGGATCTGCTGGTGAGAATCCGGAATAAATACCCGTCTTCAGCATATAATCAACGGGCGTCATCCCGGCTAAAGGCCCTTTCCGAAAATCCGGATCCTGAAGCGCACCCGCCCCGGCACATCCGTTCCAAAAAAGCGGAAACCCGTAAAGACTCCCTGACACAGCCGCTTGTCCCGTCTTCCTCCCCTGCCCTGTCGGATTCGGAAGCCACCACCCTTGAGGCCGTTATGCAAGATCTGACAAATGAACCGGAAGAAACGCCAGATATGGAAAAAAATGGCACTGTTTCAGACCCATCCGGCCCGGACGCATATGTCACAGACCTTCGGTTCTGGTCCAATCCGGAATATACCCGGATTGTCATCAATGCGGATCAGGACCGGTCCTTTTCCCATCATCTTCTCAAAAAAGACCCGGAGCTGGACATCCCGTTCCAGCGGCTGTACGTGGATATCCCCCAGGCGCTTCTGGGAAAAGGAGTGGCCGAACACACCCCCATCAACGATGATTTGCTAAAGCAGGCCCGGGCCGGCCAGTATCTGCCTCATACCGTCCGGGTGGTGGTGGACATCAAATCTTTTGAAAACTATAAAATCTTTTCTTTGAATGACCCGTTCAGGATTGTCATTGATGTCTGGGGCGAGGGCGGCAGCGACACAGATCCAGGGCAGTTACCAGCGACAGCGGAAACCGGCGGACAACCGGTGAGAACCAGCCCCATCACCACAGACAATCTCAAGTCCTCGGACATTGCGCGGCAACTGGCCCTGGGTGTCCGGAAAATTGTTATCGATCCGGGTCACGGGGGCAGTGATCCGGGGCGCCCGGGTACATCAAAGGGGTCTGGGAAAAAGACATCGTGCTGAAACTGGCCAAAAACCTGGCTGAAAGACTCAAACACCGGCTGCAGTGCACAGTGATTCTTACCAGAGACAGTGACAGAAAACTGACCCTGGAGGAACGCACGGCCATGGCCAACACTCAGCGGGCGGATCTGTTTATTTCCCTGCACACCAATGCAGCCCGAAACAAAAACTGGCCGGTATCGAAACCTATTTGCTGAACCTGGCCACGGATGAACAGGCCATTGCCGTGGCTGCCAGGGAAAATGCCACATCCAAGAAAAACATTTCCGATCTGGAATTCATTTTAAGTGATTTAATGAAACATGCCAAGATCGGTGAGTCCACCCGGCTGGCCAGTGATGTTCATCTCTCCCTGGTTCAGGAAATGAAAAAAAAATACTCAAAAATAACCGACCTGGGTGTCAAACAGGCTCCGTTTTACGTGCTTCTGGGAGCGCGCATGCCTGCCATTCTGGTTGAAACTTCATTCATCTCCAACAAACTGGAATGTGAGCGGCTTCTGAATCCTGCCTACCAGGATTCCCTGTGTGATGCCATCGCCACCGGAATTCAAAAATATGTGGATGCCACCAATCCCCGGCAATTATGACCAAAAACCATACAGTAACCAAATAGTGAAAAGGAGAAGATCGTCATGAGCTTTGAAACCATTATTTTTACCAAAAAAACAGCATTGCCCTGATACAGTTTAACCGCCCCAAAGCATTGAACGCCCTGAATAATGCCTTGTTCGACGAACTGGACCAGGCTTTGGACCAGGTGGCGGCCGATCCGGAAATCCGGGTTTTAGTCCTCACGGGGGCCGGCGAAAAAGCCTTTGTGGCGGGGGCTGATATTGTTGAACTGAGCCGCATGACCCCGTTGCAGGGGAAAAATTTCTCCAGAAAAGGGCAGAAAATATTTTCAAAAATTGAAAACCTGCCCATTCCGGCCATCGCCGCAGTCAACGGATATGCCCTTGGCGGCGGTTCAGAAGCAGCCCTGGCCTGCGACTTTATCTATGCATCTGAAAAAGCGATGTTCGGGCTTCCGGAAATCACCCTGGGCCTGATTCCGGGATTCGGTGGTACCCAGCGCCTGGCGCGCTGGTGGGGACTTACCGGGCCCGGGAAATGGTATTCACCGGCAAAAACATCACCGCGCAACAGGCCTGTGAGTACGGCATGGTCAACCAGATCTGCGCCCCTGACCAGCTCATGGAAACCGTAATGAAAACCGCCGCCGTTATCGCCTCCCGGGGACGGGCATCCTTGAGGGCCGCCAAGGAAGTGATCCTCAACGGAAGCAATGTGGATCTGGAGACAGGATGCCGGATTGAAAATGATGCGTTCGGTCTGACCATGGCCAGTGAGGACGCAAAAGAAGGCACCGCCGCATTTCTTGAAAAACGGAAACCACTATTCAAAGGAACTCTTGATTAGCCCGGCCGGCTTTGTTCCGGCCGGGCTGAAAGCCTGTTTGCATCAAAGGAAAACCCATGTCTATTTTTGATATCGATTTTGAAACCATGCCCAGGGAGGGCCTGGAAGCGATCCAGTTACGCCGGCTGCAAAATACCCTGCAGCGGGTTTACGCCACGGTCCCGTTCTATAGAAGACAGTTTGAAACCGCAGGCATCACACCAAAAAACATCCGGACCCTGGATGATCTCCAGAATATTCCCTTTACCACCAAACAGGATTTAAGGGACAATTACCCTTACAACATGTTTGCCGTGCCCATGGAGCAGGTGGTGAGAATTCACGCCTCTTCCGGCACCACGGGCAAACCCACAGTGGTGGGATACACCCGGCGGGATGTGGACACCTGGGCCAGTCTTATGGCTCGAAGCCTGGCTGCGGCCGGTGCCGGTTCAGGGGATATCATCCACAATGCCTTTGGATACGGGCTGTTTACCGGGGGCTTAGGCGCCCACTATGGAGCGGAGCGGCTGGGGGCATCGGTCATTCCGGTGTCGGGCGGAAACACCCGGCGGCAAATCACCATTATGAAAGATTTCAAGCCCACGATTCTGTGTGGCACCCCGTCGTATATCCTTCATCTGGCAGAAGTCGCTGATGACATGGGAGTGGATTTCAAGGACCTGTTTTTCAAATCCGGGATATTCGGTGCAGAACCTTGGACTGAAAACATGCGGCACGAACTGGAATCCAAACTGCATCTCAAGGCAGTGGACATCTATGGACTGAGCGAAATCATCGGGCCGGGGGTATCCATTGAATGTACTGAGGAGCAACAGGGGCTTCACGTGTTCGAGGATCACTTTATTGTGGAAATCATCGATCCGGAAACCGGACAGGTTCTGCCTGATGGGGAGTCCGGAGAACTGGTTTTCACCTCCCTCACCAAAGAGGCGTTTCCGGTGATCCGGTACCGGACCCGGGACATTTCCTCTCTGAATCCAACCCCATGTACTTGCGGCCGCACCTTTGTGCGCATGAGCAAGCCGGCCGGACGGACCGATGATATGCTCATCATCCGGGGGGTCAACGTGTTTCCGTCCCAGATCGAAAGTGTGCTCATGGAAAGTCAGACCACCCGGCCCCACTATCAGCTGGAAGTGGACCGGAAAGAAAACCTGGATACCCTGAAAGTCAAAGTGGAAATCGACGAAACGGTTTTCAGGGACGATATCAAAAGCCTTCAGACCATGGAAAACAAAATCGCCACCGATATCAAGGAAACCCTGGGGGTCACCGCCAAAGTCATGCTGGTGGAACCTAAAACCATTCAGCGAAGCCAGGGGAAAGCCGTCCGGGTCATTGATAACCGAAACTTTTCATAAAGGAGATCGACATGCTTGCCGAACAGATATCCATATTTATTGAAAACAAAGAAGGCCGCCTGGCGGAAGTCACCGCTATTTTACGGGATGCGGATGTGAATATCCGGGCGTTGTCTCTGGCGGATACCACGGATTTCGGGGTCCTGCGCCTCATTGTAAACGACAACGAAAAAGCGGAACAGGCCCTTCGCAAGGAAGGATTTACCGTGGGGAGAACCAAGGTGCTGGCCGTAGAAGTGTCTGATGAACCCGGCGGTCTGAACAAGGTTCTGGATCCGTTATGGATGCAGAATGTCAATGTGGAATACATGTATGCCTTTGCCAATCCCCAGTGCAAAAACGCCATCATGGTGTTCCGGTTCGACGACCATGACAAGGCCCTTGGGATTCTCAAAAACATCAGATCAAGGTGATCACTACCGAAGAGATTGCCAGGCTCTGATTCCAGACTTTTTTATAAAAAGGCTTTGTCATTCCTGCTGACGGTTCTGACCAGCTCCCGATAATCGGCGGAGGCCCTGGATCCCGGTGCGAATTCAAAAATGGATTTGCCAAAGGACGGAGCTCCGTCAGGCTTTCACTGTAATGAACAGGGGCACACAACTGGTCCGGATACAATCTTTTCAACTGGGCATACAGGGCCTGGGGCCCCTTGATCCGGGTATCCAGAAATGTGGGGACAATATATTTGAGCTCAATCTCCTTCCTGTATTTCTGGATGGAACCCAGACTTTTCAAGAATTCAGACAGACCGTGAAGGGGCATTACTTCCAAAGCCACCGGCACCAGGACTTCGGTGGCATAGAACAATACATTGACGATCAGCTGATCCCACCCCGGTGACGTATCCATGATAATAAAATCATACTGCCTGTCCAAATTTGACAAGGCTTCAGAAAGTGCCCACTCCGCACCAAAGCTTTTCCGGTCTATGATGCGCTTTACACCGGCTAGTGATTTCCCTCCGCCCAGAAGCCACAGATTATTCCGGACCTTCAGAATGCACTCATCCGGCTTCAGCTCACCGGTAAGCAGCTCCGTGAGACCTGCTCCCGGCTTTTTTCCCAGCATATAACCTGACTGGCCCTGAGTATCGGTATCCACCAGCAGAACCCGGTAACCGGTCAGAGCCAGGCCGCAGCTCAAATTCACCGATGTGGTGGTTTTCCCGACACCGCCTTTGCTCAAGGTCACACAAATTTTTCTGGCCCGGATCTTATCTTCGGATACAGCCCGGAAGGCTCCTGTTTCCAGCGTTTTCAAGGTATTTTTCAACACAGGGAATCTGTACTTGCAAGCCTTACACGTGGCAAACAGCTTTTTTCCAGACTGAACATAAGGCTTCACCGCATCCGGATTGACCTTATGCTTTCTACTGCATTTGGGACAGATGATAATCACCTTGACTCCTCCTTTTTCAGCTCCTGAATAATCGCATCCACGGCAATACTGGCGATCTGTTTCATGGAAATTCGGCGGCTTTTTCCCAGCGACACCCGTAGCCTTATTCGGCCGCTGGTCTCCCATACCTGCACCGAGACATTGTCTCTGATCACTTTCCAGGAATCCGCCGAAGGGCCGGATGCCGATCCATCATCTGTGGGATCCCCGGGCTCACTGCGGTAGATCAGACAATCCAGCTCCCGGGTCAGGCTCTCATCTTCCCCGTCATCACATGCCAGGATTTTTCCCATAATGTCTTTTTTCTGACTCATTTCTCTGTGCCCGCGTCTTCCGGCACAGATGGCTGCGAAGATGCCATCAGCTGCTTTTTCAGCCTGGAATGCAGCGCCTCCATCTGTTGTTTATGGGCATGAGTCATGTTAACCCACTGGATACCGAATTTCCAGAAATCATCATGAAAAGAACAATGGACGATCTTTCCGGTCAGACCGGGCAAAACGAGCTCATCAAACTGCAATCGGCAGGCCTCAAGACGTTCTCCGACTTCAAAAGTCTGGTTGTTTTCAACGATAACGCCAATCCCCGTCTGGCTGATTTCTGAAATCCTGAAGCCGATATCGGAAATAAAAACCGAACCGCCGTATTTTTCATCATGGACCGGCACCCGAAAAAAAATGTCTCAACTGTGGGTCTGTGTCATCGGGCAGGGCTGAAAACTCAATGGTTGACTGTCCCATCTTTACCCTCCTTGAGCATAAACGAAAAAAGGTGCAGGGCATGTGCCCTGCACCTTTTGGGGTACTATTTCATATTACTGCTGTACTTCGGATCAATGTCCGCCGATCGCAGCAGTCGCAGCCTGGAGTGCCGGATGCGCATACATGAGGATCAGGGACACAACCAGTGCATAAATACACAGAGATTCGATCAGAGCCAGACCGATCAGCATGTTCACCTGAATTTTACCGGCAGCTTCCGGATTTCTGGAAATACCGCTCATCGCACCGTTCAAACCCAGGCCCTGTCCGATACCGCAACCAAATGCGGCAATACCGATTGCCAGACCTGCAGCCCACACACTACCTACAAGAAATTCCATTTTTGACTCCTCTTACCTTAAAGTTAAACAACGTTATGTTAATACACACGGGCTTCTTCCATTTCCCGTAAAAAAACCAAATCAATGCGCTTCTTCAATGGCACCGGCAATATACATGGTGGACAGCAGAAAGAACACAAATGCTTGCACCAGGGCCACGAAAACTCCCATGGCCATCACCGGCAGGGGGGCCAAAAACATTCCGCCCAGCATCAGAAGAATGAGTACCACCAGTTCATGCCCCATCATGTTTCCAAACAGACGGAAGGTCAGTGACAGGACCCTGGCGGTATGGGCAATCAATTCAATGGGCAGAAACAGGGGGATCATCAGCGGTACGGGTCCTAAAAAATGCTTGATATACTTGAATCCGTGCTGCCAGATGCCCACCACATGGCTCCAACCCACTGCGATCAGTGCCAGCGCCATGGTCGTATTCACACTGGCGGTCGGCGGATAAAGAGACGGCACCAGGCCCATGAGGTTGCCCACCAGAACAAAAAGAAAAATGGTTATCAGCAGAGGATAGGACTTACGGCCTTCTTCTCCGGTGATACTGACCACGAATTCTTCCATACCGGAGATCAGCACTTCAAATACGTTCTGCGCGGTTTCAGGCACCAGGGTAACGCTTTTTCCCGCCAGCCAGCCGAAAAAGATCAAAATAATCATGGCAAACCACATATAGGTTACATGTGGATGACTTGCCGCCCATTCTTCCAATCCAAACAGTCCAAAAACCGATGTCAGTAATAAATACGGATGTTCCACCTTATACCGCCTCCTTGAAATATAATCTTGTCACCACAAGCACCGTTACCAGGAACACGCTTGCAACCACCACTGACAGGCCTGTCAGAAGCCCCAGCGGATGAACAATATGATTTGATATCAGCAAAAAAATCAGAATGCCGCTGACAGCAAACCGGATGTAATACTTTATCAGGACACGTCCCGTCAGGACCGTCCTTTTTCCATGACCGTCTCGGGTCGTATGTCCTTTTCAATGGTCCGCTTCAAAAGATGGAAATTGACCGCCACAATCAATCCGCCGGCCAGTACACCCAGATAAAACGGCGTGGATGTGGTCATGACCGTCACCATGGCAGCCAGCACCAACAGCAGCCAATTGGATTTTGTGACCAAATCAACCACTTTTGTCAGATCCTGCATCAATACTTCTTCCCTTTTTTCCCGGCCCGGATAATATTGCTGAATCCGGCAATAATTCCAAACAGCAGTCCCACAAACATCAGAACCGGGTTGGTATCAAACTTCTTATCCAGCCAAAGCCCCACGCCGAGACCGATAAAAATCGACAGGGCCACCGACATGCCAAGGCTGGCAAAATACCCCAATTCTCGGATGGTTTTACCGGTTTCTTTTTTCATCAAGGCCCTCGTGTTCCCCTGTCTGCCATGGCTGTTCAAAGATCAATTTATCTGTGTGCAATTATCATATGATTTCAGCGAAGTCAACGTGAAAAACCCCTGATCCGCCATTCTTTTCTTGCATCACACCTGACCGAGGACACAGGCGAACCGGCCGGTCCGCCCGGCGTGCCGATAGGAAAAAACAGGTCGGGACGGCACCGGGTACACACACTCATGTTGATGACGTGATCCGGAACCACTCCTTTTTCCCGCAACTGATCCAAAGACATCTCCCAGAAGTTGAAATACGCCTGATCCGGCCGTTTATACCGCCACAAAGGTTCAGGAATCTCTTTTCGGTAATGGATGAACTGGGCACAGCAGGGACCCAGTGACGGGGATATTCCCGCCAAAATCCGTCTGGGATCGCACCCGAACCGGCGGACCATGATATCCACGCACCGCCCGATGATGTTTTCGACGCTTCCCCGCCAGCCGGAATGCACGTTGGCAATGACATTTTTTCTGGGATCCGCCAGCATAACCGCCTGACAGTCCGCCACCTGAATCACAAGGGCCAGGTCTGTCAGGTCGGTGACCACGGCATCTGCCGCTGGAACGTTTCCGGCCGCTGGATGACCGGGCTTCCAGAACAGGCCCGGATCCGGGTTGTCCTCTCTGGCCAAAACCAGCACCTCTTTGCCATGAACCTGATTCAGAAAGACCGCCCGGGACATCCCCAGACAGGACAGGAGTCGCTGCCGGTTTTCCATGACCGCTGCCGGATCATCCCCGGTACCGATCCCCACGTTCAGAGAATCAAACGGCGGCCGGCTCACTCCCCCGTGGCGGGTGAACACCCCATGCACCAGATGGGAGCAGTCTGAAAAATGAGAAAAAACCTTCATGAATCCATTCCGTAATACAACGCCCCGATCCGCTGAATAATGGTGGTGGTGGAAATACCCGGCGCCAGATCGATCCGTGCCACCCGCCCGCCCCTGGCCGTGACGAAATCCGCGCCCACAATGGCATCTTCTGCCCAGTCCGCCCCTTTCACCAGAACATCCGGGCAAACCGTTTCAATCAATTCCAATGGATCGGGCGCATCGAACAGCACCACATAATCCACCATCTGCAGAGCCGCAACGACACAGGCCCGTTGTTCCTGATGGATAACAGGACGTTTTTCCCCTTTGATTTTTTTTACGGACGTATCGGAATTAAGCCCCAAGACCAGAACGTCCCCCAGGTCCGCTGCCGCTGACAGATACTTGACATGCCCGGCGTGAACCAGGTCAAAGCATCCATTGGTGAAAACAACTGTTTTACCGGCTTTTCTGAGCTGTCCGGCGATAGCCGCTATTTTTGTAAACGTGACGATCTTGCTCATCAATGGTCTCATGCCCCCCCTTTTCAAATGTCGTCATTCATCCGACATTTTGTTGCGCCTCAGTAAAAGCGTGCTTACCATATCGATTGACACCGAATTCTGCAACTGTATTTTGATCTGTTCCGTCGCCCCGGAGGATCTGTTAATTCTTGACTTTTCCTCTAATTTTAAGTAATTATCTAAAATTAGGAAAATTTTAAAGACTTATTAATTTTATTAAATAAATACCCTACATTAACAGAATATTATAAATAAACAATTAGGATAAGGTTTCATATATAAATTTCCAGTCAAGGAGAACTTATCATGTCCCCATCTTTTTGAACGGCAAACACATTCTGGCAGTGGATGATGAGCAGGATATCATCGAAACCATTCAGGAAATTCTGGATACCGCGAAGGTGGATTCTGCCACCGATTATGACACTGCTTCGGAAAAAATCTATAAGACCCGGTATGATCTGGCCATTCTGGACATCATGGGGGTAAACGGTATCAAACTGCTGGAGGAATGCGTCAAACGGGGCATTCCAGCCATCATGCTTACTGCCAACGCCATGAACCCCCAAGCCCTGATGGAATCCATCAAAAAGGGGCATTGTCCTATCTGCCCAAAGAGCATTTGAGTGACCTGGATACCTTGATTGAAGAGTTCATGGGTGCCAAGAATGAAGGCAAACCCACCTGGAAGCTGCTGTTTGACAAACTCGGGGATCATTTCGATCTGCGATTCGGCGACAACTGGAAAGACGAAAACCGGGACTTCTGGGATGAATTTGAACAGCACTGGACCGTTTCCAGAGGGCTTCAGGAACGGCTGCGCCACAACCCGGACATCATCAGCAAAGGTATTTAGCGCCTGCCGGCAGGCACGGCAACTGTCAGCAAAGGTCGCGACCCTGCTGCTCCTCTTTTCCAGCCGAAAACAACCGGAAAGAAAGAGGAGCAGGCCCGGGTTGCGGGTTTTTCTCGTTAATTATATCCGAACATTCGGGGCAGAAACAGCACTGCCTGGGGAAAATAGGTCAGAAAAAACAGCACACTGATCTGTATGATCAGAAACGGCCAGATGGCCCGGGACACATAAATAATATCCCGGCTGGCCAATGACCCGGTGATGAAAAGGCTCACCCCCATGGGCGGGGTACAGTACCCGATGGCAAGGTTCACGGTCATGATCAGTCCGAAATGCATAGGATCCACACCAAACGGCCCCAGAAGGGGCAGAAACACCGGCCCCAGGATCAGTGTTGCGGAGATGATATCCATGAACATGCCGATGATCAGCAGCAGAATGTTCATGGCCAGCAGAAACATGACCGGGGATTGGATGGAAGCCACCACCACCTCAGCCACCCGGTTGGGGATATTTTCAAATGTGAGATACCGCCCGAAACAGGTGGCGGAAGCCACTATGAGCAGGAGGGTTGCAGAAGTGACCGCCGATGTCACCGTCACTTCCTTAATATCATTAAAAGTCATGGACCGGTAAATAAAAAATTCCACGAAAAAAGCGTATACAGATGCCACCACAGCGGCTTCGTTGGCTGTGAACATACCCGAAAAAATGCCGCCGAAAATGATGACAATAAGCATCAACGCCCAGAATCCCTCCCTGAAAATCGTCAGCAAATCTCTCAGCCTGGGAGCGGGAAGCCGTTTGATATCGGTCCTGTTGCGGTATTTAAGCCAGGTATAGAGACAAACACAGGCAATGATCAAAAGGCCTGGAATGAATCCGGTGATAAACAGCCCCTCCAAAGAGACATTGCTGATCATAGAATAAAAATCATGCTGATACTGGGCGGGATGATCACGCCCAGATTCGGGGAGGTGGTCATCAGCCCCAGGGTGTATCTTTCATCATATCCGTTTTCATCAATGCCGGGATCATGAACCCGCCCAGGGCCACCACCGTGGCAACGGTCGATCCGGAAATGGCCCCGAAAAGTCCGCACCCCGATGACCCCGGCCATGCCCAGGCCGCCCGGAAGCCAGCTGACCAGTGAATTGGCCAGGTTGATGAGTTTTTCCACGGTTTTGCCTTTGCTCATGATATTGCCGCAGAGAATAAAAAACAGCACCACCACCAGAGAAAAATTATCCAGACTTCTGAAAAGAGTCTGGATCAAAAGATCAAGCGGCATGTTCAGAAAGAAAAACAGGCCGATGGCCGAAGTAAAAAAAGACACAGGAATACAGGCACATAGGTAAACATGCACCCCAACAGGATACAAAGAATAATTAAGTCACTTGTCTGCATTAAAAAGGCCCTTTTCTATTTGGAGAAAAAATCCTGAAACATCACCTGTACAGTCCTGAGAAACAGCATCACACCGGTGACCGGCATGATTGCGTAGACAATCACCAGGGGAATCTGCATGATAATGGTTTTCTGGTGGGTGATGAGCTGAAGATGTGTCATCTTGTACCCATAAAAACCATCATTGCTGCAAATACCAGCATCAGAATATTGGTATAAAACGTCAGGCCCTTTTTCAATTTCGGAAAAATCTGGACAATGGCATCAATGCGAATCATGGCCCGCTGCTTGATCGCGACGCTGGCGCCGATGAAGGTGGAATAGATGATCACAATCCGCACCAGCTCCTCGCTCCAGGCAAGGTATAATTGAATCCATATCGGAGCACCACATTGAAGAACAAAGATATCAAAGCGACGATCACGATAATAAAAAGAGACCATTCTTCGATGCGGCCGATCGTTTCGTCCAGTTTCCTGAGTGTTTTTCCAAGCATAAAACCCGTCCCGGCTCAACAATTAAGTAAATGAGATAAAAGGGTCGGGCCTGCTCGATGCAAGCAGGCCCGCTCAGTCAAATTCCAGAGATTATTCGCTCAAAAAATTCTGAACCTCTTTGAGATAATTATCCGGCTGATAGGTATCACCGGGATATAGTTTATTGATTTCACCGGCGTATTTCTCATAGGTGTCCATACTCAAATCCTTGAGTGTCACCATCTCTTCTTCAGGCAGCTGGATAAACTCCACCCCGGCCTCTTCGGCGGCATTTTTCTTGTTCTCTTCTTCCCAGACAGCGGTTCTTTTCCGGTTTTCCGCACATACGTCCTTCACCGTTTCCACAAAGGTGTTTCGAAGATCTTCGGGAAGACTGGCCAGCCAGGCTTTGTTAAAGATCCAGATAAACAGGCCCTGGGCATAGTTGATCTGGGTGAAATATTTGGCCACTTCGAATTTTTTGGTCAAATTGCATACGGCCAGAGTATGGTCCAAACCGGTGATGACGCCCTGTTTCAATGCTACCTGAACATCCGGCCAGGGCATGGCGACCGGGTTGAATCCCCAGTTGCGGTATGTTAACTGATTCACTGCCGCCTCAGCGGTTCTGAACTTCACTTTTTTGGCATCTTCAATGCTTCTCACCGGCACGGTGGTGGCCCAGCCGTAATGGCCGTATCCGGTGATATCCAGACCGGTGATTCCCTGATGGTCCATGGCATTCAGAAAATGGCCGAACAGTTTTTCATTGGCAATGAACTTGTCCAGTTTTTCAAAGGAATCCACCAGAAACGGCAGGTTTACAATACCGAACCGGGGCCCCAGATTGGTGGACGCCACCGAGGACACTCCCATGCCCTGGATGGCACCCATCTGAAGCATGTTCAGCACCTCCACCTCGCCGCCGAGAATGGACAGCGGTTTGAAATCGATATAAATTTGGCCATTGGTCCGTTTCCACAGCTCATCACGCATTTCAAACCCGGCATGGGTCCCCACCAGCGCAGGTGTAGACACATTGGATATAATGCATTTGTACTTGGCCCCGCTGGGATCGAAATTCGGTTTCCATTTGTCCAGAGACGACGCCGTCGCCAATCCCGAGCAAATGATCATCAAGGCCGCTACCATAAATACCAGCAGTAAACTTGAAGATGTGCGAAATTTCATCATGTCTGTTCCTTTCCTAAAAAGTTTAAAATTATGATGTTATCAGAGCTGCAGGCCCTTTGCATCCATACTGTCGTCAACTTGGGTCGGAACTTATGCCAATTGTTTAAACGCCTCTTTACGGCCGGTATATTTCTGTCTGAGCTGAGGTTTCATTAGTTTCCCCGTTGGTTCCGGGGGACTTCGTCAAATATCACTTTCCTGGGCACCTTATACAATGACAGCTTGGTTTTGGCAAATTCGATCACTTCATCTTCGGTCATCTGCCGCCCCTCCTTGAGCTGAACCACGGCCATCACGATTTCCACCAGCCGGTCGTCCGGATATCCGATACAGGCAACATCATCGATATCCGGATGGTCCATGATCGCATCCTCGATCTCCACAGGATAAATATTTTCACCCCCACTGGTGATCATGTCTTTCATGCGGTCCACAATGTAAAAATACCCGTCTTTGTCCCTTTTTAATAGATCTCCGGTATAAAGCCAACCATTTTTTATTGTCTCTGCCGTTTTTTCAGGATTGGAATAATATTCATGCATCATGCGGGGCGTTCTGAAGACCAGTTCCCCCACTTCGTCCGCAGGCAGTTCTTCGCCTAAAGGATCCACGATTTTTGCTTCCACACTGAAGGTGGGTTTGCCGATGGACCCAGGATTGGTCAGGACATCCTCGGGATACAGATTAAACGTCCCGCCCCCGCCGCCTTCGGTAATCCCATAGATATTGGAGACTTTGCAGGGCAGTTTTTCCACCAGTTCCTTCATGATATCAAACGGTACGGGCTGGGCACCGACTTCCATGTATTTCCAGGAAGACAGATCATAATCTGACAACTGAATCGTTCCCTTGTTCATTGCGTTGAGAATGGCGATGGCGATGGGCACGACAAACAACATATCAGTGCAGCCCTCTGCGGCGATGGCCTCAATGATCCATTTCGGATCCTTGAAATCCTTGATAATGGTTCCGGCAGCACCCGTGGCATAAAACGGTGCCCACAAAAACAGGGTGCCAGAATGATACAATGGCAGAAAAATCAGATAATTGTCATCTTTCTGTACATAATAAGTCATGCCGTTGCCCACGGCCGTGCTATTCAACGAATAGTGGGTGTGGAGCACCGGTTTGGGCTTGCCTGTGGTACCTGAGGTGAACATCATGGCCAAGCCGTGGTCCCGTTCCACTTGTACCAGGGCGTCTTCCGTATTTCCGTATTTCCGGATATCGGCATAATCGATCATGTCCGACGGCACCTCTTTACCGACACAGATATAATGCTTGATGGTGGTCAATGTGTCCTGAATCGGCTGGACCACTCTCAGGAACTCCGATCCCAGAATAAATACATCCGGGTTGCACACGCCTGCTGCATACTGGACATCCGGGCCTTCAAACCGGAAATTCAGCGGCACCACGACCGCGCCCAGACGGATGATGGCATAATAGGTGACCAGCCATTCCAGAGAGTTGTTCTGGAGATGCATGACAAAATCCCCTTTTTCACCCCCAGTTCCTTTGCCAGGTAATTGGCGGTGCGGTTGATCTCGTCATTGAATTCCTGCCAGGTAAAGGTGCGCCGGGCACCTTCTCCGGGAGTTCTTTCAATCAGGCAAACCTTGTCAGGAATGTGTCTTGCGTGAATTGAAGCATAACCTGAGTAGTTCAAATGATCCCTCCTTTATGTTTCACGTTTTATATCATCCTCAGAAATTGACCTTGTCCAGCCCCTTAAGCCCCAGAATCTCCCTTGCTTCATCCGAGGTGGCCGGCACCAGGCTCATCTCCTTTGCCACGTTTTTGATCATCTTGACCTGATCGGCGGATGCCTTGGCTATGACCCCTTTGCCAGCATAAACAGAATCCTCGAGTCCGATTCGGACATTCTGGGCGCCCATGGCCATGGCCGTGGACGTGATAGGAATCTGGAACCGGCCGCCGGCTGCCACGGACCATGTGAAATTTTCTTCACCCAGCACCTCTTTGGCTTCGTCATGGATCAGGACCAGATGTTTGACGGACGGGGTCATCCACCCCACCATGGGACCGAACACAAACTGCAGGTGCACTGGCAGTTTCACCAGGTTTTCCTCCATGAGCCATTTCACATAGGACACATGTCCCAGTTCATAGATCTCGAATTCCGGTTTGGTGCCAATCTCCAGAAAGGTCTTGGCATAGACCAGGTCGTCGTTAAAGGTCGGGCGAAATGTCACATTCTTGCACAGCTCCAGATAATCTTTTTCCCACTCATGCTTGAATTCCTTGAACCGGCTGGCGATCTGAAAAATCCCGAAATTGAAGGGTGCCGGATCAAACGAACACATTTCCGGTTTCAGTTTCTTGATCGGGATCAGTTTTTCTTCGGTGGTCTGGTTCATCCCTCCCCCGGTGGTGGGCAAAAGAATCATGTTACACCGGGATTTGATTTTGGAATGCACCTCCAAAAACAGGTCCGGGTCCGACACGGGAAGGCCGTTTTCAGGATTCCGTACATGAATATGGGCGATGGCGGCCCCGGCCTCCCAGGCCTTAACAGCATCTTCCACAATTTCATCCGGCGTGATAGGCAGGTAATCACTCATGGTGGGAATGTGAACCGAACCGGTGATCGCTGCGGTAATGATAATTTTATCCATTCACTGACTCCTCGTTATTTAAAAGGGTTGGCATTGACTTTTACACTCTGTACTCTTCGTCCAGATCCAGCAGAAACATTTTTTTTTCTTTAACGTTATCAATGACAAAAGAGGATTTAATGATCTGAATCCCTTCTATCTGCGTCAATTTCTTGTTCATGAACTCTCCGTAGGTCTTGATGTCTTTGGCCGCCACCTTGAGAATAAAATCATTGGCGCCGGCAATCTGATAACATTCAATCACCTCATCCAGAACCATGAATTTTTCCTTGATCGATGCCACGGAGGACAGGTTGCTCAGGTTCAGGCTGATGTTCACCATGGCGATGATGGACAGCCCGATTTTCTCGGGATTCACCACTGCCGTGAAGTGGGAGATCACCCCTGCCTGTTCCAGGCGCTTGACCCGTTCCAGCGTGGCAGGGGCGGATATCCCCACAATTTTCGACAATTTTTGAATTAGTGATTTTCCCATTTTCCTGAAGCGTATTCAAAATTTTTTTATCAATTCTGTCCAATACCATGTCTGCTTTCTCCAATGAATTATAAAAGCAAATGGGTATATTTTTCCCTGATCAACGGCAGCAGCTCTTTCAAGGTTTCATCCATTTTACCCACGAGCATATCCATCTCATCATCGGAAATTTTTGTAGACAGAATAAACAGTCCCCTGGGGATATTAAAGATCCGTTTGTTCAGCAGGGACAGGTGCATCAGGGTATGCAGCTCCTCTTCCGAGGCCAGCACGTCGGCTGCCTGAACCGTGGGCCGGTTCACAAAGTGGATGTTGAGCAACGATCCGATCTGGTTGGACTGGATGTTCAACCCGTTGTCCCTGATGCTTGCCAGCAGTCCTTTCTGGAACCGGTCTCCCTTGGCATTGATTTCGGCGATGGTTTTTTCGTCATACTTGGTCATGGCGGCAAACCCGGCCTGCATCACAGTTTCATATCCGTTAAAGGTCCCGGAGTGGTACAGGGGTTTTTCCGTATTTTCATGACAGTAGATGTTCATGAACTCGGCCTTGCCCCCCAGCACTCCGATGGGCAGGCCCCGCCCACCACTTTGCCCACGGTGGTGAGATCCGGAGTGATGCCGTACAGGTTCTGGCACCCGCCGATATTCACCCGAAAAGAAAAAATTTCGTCAAATATCAACAGAACCCCATGGGCCTGGGTGACCTCCCGGATTCGTTTGAGCAGACCTTCATTGGGCAGCACCACGCCGCCGGCCCCCAAAAAAGGTTCCATGATCACCGCCGCCAGGGCCGAGGCATTTTCTTTGACCGCTTTTTCGGCTGCATCCGGATCATTGAACGGTACCTCCATCATGTCCACGGTCATGCCCGCCGGAATCCCGGCAGTGATGACGTTTTTCTTGGTGGAGGCAGCCACACAGTCATGGGTGCCGTGAAACCCGCCGCTCATCTTCAGGATTTTGTCCTTTCCGGTAATGGCCCTGGCCGTTCGCATGGCAAACATGGTGGCCTCGGTGCCGGAGTTGAGAAACCGCACCTTGTCAAACCCCGGCACCCGGTCGCACAGCAGTTTGGCCAGACGATACTGACCGTCCGTGGGGGTGGAATATTGGGATCCACGGGCAATGCCCTCCTGAACCGCCGCCACCACATCCGGGTCCCCGTGCCCATGCACCAGAGCCCCGTAAGCATTGGTGACATCCAGAAGTTCATGGCCTTCATGGGTATACACATGGGCCCCTTTGCCATAGTCGATATGGATGGGCCAGGGCTTGAAATAGCTCAGGCTCCTTGTGGCCCCGCCCGGAATATATTTGACCAGGCGCTGATGCCGCTCTCTGGAAGCCGGATAGTTTTCCCGGTATTCATCAACAATTTTCGCTGCAACAGGATGCGCTGACATAATTCCTCCCCCTATTCTTTTCTATTCTTTTTGTGAACGATCAGCAGTTCACCCAGGGCATCTTCCACTTTTTTGACGAACTCACCGGATTCGATCCGGGCCTTGAGTTCCTCCATATCGTCGATATAGACCTTGTCCTTGTCCATGTAAGCCAGGGTTTCACGCACCGCATCAAACATAATTTTCCCGGCCGGACTCAGTTTTTCCGGTCCCCGCAGATCTGCCGCCTGGGCGGCGCACAGCAGTTCAAAAGACAGGATATGATTGGTGTTTTCCACAATTTTTCTGGCTTTTCTGCCCGCGATCAGGCCAAAACTGACGATATCCTGGAAATCCGCCGTGGAGGTGATGGACTGGATGGAGGCCGGTACGGCCAGAGTCCGGTTTCCGCCACCAACGAGGTGGTCATGAACTGCCCGCCCATAAGCCCCATGCGGACTCCGGTGTCTTCCTTGCACAGGAACGGCGGCAGACCGGTGCTGTGGGCCGCATCCATGAACCGGTCGATCCGGCGGTCCGACACCACGCCCAGGTTGACCATGGAGATGCCTAAGCAGTCCATGGCAAAGGAGATAGGCTGGCCGTGAAAATGGCCGTTGTGGATAAAGGTGTCAAATTCGGTGAAGATCAGGGGGTTGTCATTACTGGAGTTCAATTCCCGCAGCAGCACTTCATGGGCATGGTTGACCGCTTCCTTGGTGGGACCCACAAACTGGGGCGTACACCGGATGGAATAGGCGTCTTCCACCGGGATATCAGCCACGGAAATGCCTTCATGCTTTTTGAGCACAGCCTGGAGTTTAAGAGACAGTTCCTGTTCATCAATGGCCAGTTCCGATCCGGTGAGCAGCTTGGTCAGATTCATGGCCGTGGCATACTGGCCGGGATGGTATTTTTGTTCATGGACCCGGACGTCAAACGGATTGATCCGGCCCATCAGGGTTTCGATGGCGAACGCGGCAATGATGTCTGAGTTTTCAAGGTGTTGGTGGCCTCGGTGATCACGGTGCAGGCCAGTCCCACCATGCCGGATGTTCCGTTGATCAGGGACAACCCTTCTTTGGCGTTAAGGTGCATCAGCTTGACACCGGCCGTATCCATGGCTTCTTTGCCGGGCATCACCTGGCCTTTGTACCGGGCCTTCCATTCCCCGAACCCGACTGCGGCAATACATCCCAGCGGTCCCAGGTCCCCGCTGGTACCCAGTGATCCCTTCCGGGGAACCAGGGGAAACACCTGTTTGTTGATCATGTCCAGATAAATTTTCAGGTTCTCTTCCTTGATTCCGGAATATCCCCGGCACAGGGAGTTGGCCCGGGCGATCATGAAGATTCTTACCAGTTCATCTTCAAACGGCTCGCCCACCTGAGTGGTGATGCTTCTGACCAGGTTCTTCTGAAAATCATTGTCCCGCTCCTTGGGCAGCAGATGATCCACCAGCCCGCCGCAGCTGGTATTCACCCCGTAAATGCAGCGTTCTTCACTGGCCCAGGTATCCACCATCTTGCGGCATTCCCGGATTTTGGGCCAGTTGTCTTCCTTGACCTCTACCTGCATGGACAGGTCGTGACCCGCCTGCATCAGTTCCTCAATGGTCAAAGTATACCCGTCCAGAATAAGGCGATTGTCTTTGATCGGCATAACGTCCTCCTAAGATTTATAAATGGTTGGCTGTGATGGTTATCTATAGGGAAATATCATCAGGAAACCGGGTCGAACCTTTTTCAGCTTTTCCCTGATTCAAACCTAACCAGATCCCGGATTCATTGTCAAGCGATAATTTTTAATTTTATAAGGTATTTTTTAAAAATCAGGCCTCAATGACCAATATTTTATGAATTAAAATTTATTTTATAAGCTTTTTCATATATATCCCCTTATTTTTTTCCATCACTTCTTTTCCCTGAAATCGAACCGAGCCTGTTCCTCGCCATCTGATTTTCCTGCAAACAAAACCCTTTACAAGCATACCCAGATATTTTATCTATCAAAAGCTTTGGTACCGATGCTGTGAACCCTTTTGGCTTGATGGAACCGAAAAAGCGGAGCTATGCCCCAAAAACGAAAAAACTACAATTCAGTTCAAAGCTCGTTAAAGCTGTTTCACCTTCTTTCCTACAGGATGAAAGTACTGTTGTGGCTTCTTTTAGGCGGCATGATTTTAAAGGCGGTGATTGAAACCGCGACCATGGGTCTGATCGCTTTTTTTGCGGCATCGATTACCAGACCGGATGAAATTGTCACTTCTTCTTATATTTTGTTTGCAAAAGACAACCTGGGCCTGACGTTTTTTTCAACCGTTCCCGGCTTTGTGGTCGGTCTTTCCGCTATCATTGTCCTCCTTGTGGCCTTTAAAAATGGATTCAAATCCTATATTATCATGCGTCTGGGCCGTTACAGCGCAGAACTTGAGGCGTTTCTGGGCAGATCTCTGATCCGGGGATTTTTAAACATGCCCTATAAATGGCATATCGATCAGAATTCCGCAGACCTTGTGTATGCCATTGAAATCAGAAAACAGGTGGGACGTTTCTTTATCACCTCGGTTCTCAAGCTCATCAGTGATTTTCTGCTGGTTTTTATCATGATTACGGGACTGTTGTTTGTTCAACCCCAGGTATCCATGATGGTTTTGTTTGTCCTGGGAGGCACCGGCTACATCATCTACCAGAGCATTCGAAGAAAGATCGATGAAATCGCCGGCACCTGCCAGGGCCTTGAACAAAAAATCAACCATGACTGCACAAAGGCGATTCACGGAATCAAAGATGTAAAGATTTTGCCAAAGAAGAGATATTCATTGATAAATCCCATCTATCCATGAAACGATTTGCCAACCGGTATGGATGGTATAAATTTTTGAAACCTCGCCCTCCGCCATTTTCGAAACAATGGGGGTGATGATGCTCACCGGCGCTGTCTGCCTGATGATGTTCGGAGTAAACGCTTCACCCGTCAAAATCACAGGAACCCTTGCCCTGCTCTCGGTGGCCGCCTGGAAATGTCTTCCTGCCATGGACCGCATATTAAGAATGATCACCGCGATAAGATACTCGTTGCCGTTTCTTTCCAGAATACTTTTCTATCTGGATGAGTTCAGCAGCACCATCGGATCGGGAAAAAAACAAACGCCGAAACCGTTTCTTTCACAAAACAGATCCGCCTGGATCATGTCTCATTTAAGTACCCGAAAAGCGAAGTGAGCATCCTGGATGATATCCATATCTGTCTTAAAAAAGGACAGACCATCGGTATCATCGGGCCGTCCGGCTCTGGAAAAAGCACCCTGGTGGATTTAATCACCGGCATGCTCGAACCGATAAAAGGAAACATATGGATTGATGACCAGGAATTGAATCCTGATTCCGCTGGTGAATGGAGAAAGCAGATCGGATATGTGTCACAGTTCCCCTTTATATATGACAGTTCTCTGGCCGAAAATGTGGCGTTCGGCATTCCTTTGGAAAACATTGACCGCGACAAAGTCAAAAAGTGCTGTTCCATGGCATATATGGATGAATTTATGATTGATATGCCCAATGGAATCGATACTGAAATCGGCGAACGCGGAATCCGTCTTTCCGGCGGACAGCGCCAGCGGGTTGCCATTGCAAGGGCGCTTTACAACTCTCCTGAAATAATGATTTTCGACGAAGCCACCAGTTCCCTGGACGCCAAAAGTGAAGATGAAATCAAAAAAACAATTTACAGCCTCAGAGCAGGAAAAACGTTGATTATCATCGCCCACCGGCTCACAACCGTAGAAGACTGCGACTGCATTTTCTGGCTGGAAAAAGGTTCAATAAAAAAATTCCGGGCCATCGGAAAAAATCATCCCGTTGTACAAAAATAATTACATGCGAAAGAACGATGAATAAAAAAATTTGAAGTCCACTTCAGATGATCAGGCTTCAATCAAACAATTATTGAGGGTGTTTAATACTGAGGCCAAAAACGCCGGGGCTGGACGTCAGATGCGAAAAACGACAGATAGCAAAGTGCGTGGGGCAGAAAATGACCTTCAGGCAGGGATCAAAAAAGGCCTTTTCCCATGGATCCTTCTTTTTGGATAATATTCAGGATAGATCCGGGCACCTCAAACGGTTGTAATTTTTTTGCGATAGCCTGATCCTGGGTCTCTCGGTATTTCATGAACAGCACCGATATGCGACCTTTGAAAATTGAGCATATTCTCCAGAATTATAACATACGGGTAAAATTTTTAAAATTTTCGATCTTGGCTGCTTTTCTACCACTCAAATATCAGCCAGCAAGTGTGACATGTGAGAGTCATTTCTCTCGAATTCGGCCCCAAATGGAGCCGTTTTTCCCGGATTTTGGAGTCCGGGCACACCTGTCCATTTACACCGATATGGGTTCAAGGATTTTGGCTCCTTTATTTAAATTGAAAGCGAACTGTCGGAACATGATATCGATGTTGTTTTTCAGTATTTTGGTAAACATAGCCCGCTGGCCGATGTCATGCAGATGGCTGATCCCGAAATACTGTTCCACGATGTACCGGTATTTTGCGATGGATTTGTTGCGCAGGATCTCCAGCTCAGTTAACTTGGCGGTTATAGAATCCTTTCGCATGATTCCATCCTTGATTTTGTTCAGGGCCAGGAAACGCCGATTGGGCCCCCGGCGTATCCTTTATCGGCACAGACCGTTCGGACCTTATCCGTGGTATGAATACTGGAAATCACAACCATAGGCAGATGAATCGAATCGTTCTGGGAAGAAGGGCTCAGATAGGTGGCAAGGATAAATCCATTCTCGGTGTCCACGGAGGAGTGCTCTTAAAGTCCGAAATGAGGTTTGTCATTTTTGACCGTCCAGTCAGATTCCAGATCCCTGGAAAACTTTTTCAGGTTGCTGTTTTTATCCAGCTTTCCCTCAGGTGTCTCAGCCTGTTTTTTGGGTTCCTTGAGCTGTTCATTGGAAATCGGGCGGCTGGCCGATTTCACTGCATACATAGTGCATAAAAATATCAATAATTTCAATAAAATATATCCATTTTGAATAAAAAAAGTGAATTGATAATAGAAAGTAAAAATGACAGTCTATTTTGCAACCCCAGCGCGGCGAAATCAAAATAGTCGTGCAAAGGTCTCACGCCATCAACACTGGGGGAACCATCTCTGAAGGAATCCATAGCAAAAAAATAATACTATTGAATAACCATTATTATTTTATAAAAAAAAATAACACTTTCAAGGCCGAAAACATTTTTATAAAAAAATAAATTGGTATTTAATAAACACTGTTTTCAGAGGACCGGTATACCATCACTCTAAGTTTGTTACACATATTTGTGACACTGTAGAAAAAGAATTTTTAACTTGGAAATTATGGAAAAATGAAAACATCCCAACTTTGGATTTTTATGCAAAAGACAGTGCTAACGGCATTATTGTTTGGAAGTTTCAACCTAACAGTCAATCGTTTAAGACTCTTCTTAGTCAAACTGACAAATATTACTATGAATTTAAACTGCTTGTGAAAACTTTCAAAACCATGAGAGAGTGTGCAAAATTAAAATGTAATCCTAACCTGCTACACTCAGACCCACTTTTAGCAAATTTTCTTTATGAAAAAACTCAAAATAGAGTCATCCCTATTGATGCCGAAATTGTCTTAAATTCCAAAATGACATTAAATCAGTTAAATATCTCTTTGTTGAATTATTTTTTAGGGTCACTATTATGTCTTGAAAACCGGATTGGCTTGTACGAGAGTATGTTCGAATCTTTGTTAAAAGTCTTGATCACTCGGAAGCAAAGGGACTTTACAGATTCAATAATGAGAGATCATTGTTGAATAAATTCTATTTTTATTTACGAAACAGCATAAGAAAGAAGCTGAAAAAAAAAGAGGAAAATCAATTCATAAGAGGTACGGAATTGGCACTTTCAAGACGATATGATTTTTGTGCAAAGCAAGTTCTTCTTGAAAGATTAGGTAATTTTGGACAAGATGAATACTTAAAAGGAGGTACATGAGGGTTCTTATCGTTGCACAAACATTCGGCCGCATCATCAATGGGCCGGCTAAACTCTTGAATATTCTTTATGCCACAATGCAACAGAATAAAGAGATCGATTTGCATATCCTTACATCTTCGTCACTTGATAAACCGATGCCAAATGTACACACGATCTCTGCGAAATCATGGATTACAAATATTAAACTGCCTTTAGGAAAAATCAAGCATTCCCTGCATTATCATCTCTGTGTCAAAAATTTTTTGAAAACGCATGAAAATTTAAAGTTTGATGTTATTATTTACAGTGACGCAGCAAACGGTTTTTGGTCGAGTCTTTTGGGGTTGAATCATCATAAAATAGCACTGATGATTAATGATGATACATATTTGGATGCTTCTATCGAATCTGCAGTAAAAACCCATAAAGGTCGGGGTAATTTATTGCATCGATTCTTAGAAAGATCTGCCACGAAAAGACCCGAAATGATTGTCGTATGTTCCCATTACTTGCGCAAAAAAACGATTAAGTATTATGGCTTAAATGAATCGAAGGTAAGAGTTCAACGTTGCGGAATGATTTTTTCCCACGATCGTATCACTTTATCACCTAAAAATATTCTAATGGAGATCGATCCTCAAGTCACCATTAAACCAACACGAAAGAATTTTTCAAGCCCGATTAATGTCTTATTTGTTAAAAGCGATCAAGAGAGAGGGGGATTGAATGAATTGTTCCATGCACTTACGGCAATCCATGGATATAAATTTTGTCTAACGATCATCGGTCCTGTCAAAAATTCTCAGACGTATTTTAACTGGCCCTATTCTGAAAAAATTGATATTTGTTTCCTAGGTTATCAGCCTCAAAAAAAAGTGATGGAGCTCATGTCAGTGACGGATATCTTTTGCGTTCCAAGCAAAAAGGAAGCACTCGGGATAACGAATATTGAAGCACTTGCAATAGGCATAACAGTGGTATCAACACGAACTGGAGGCATCCCTGAGGTGTTGAATTATGGTAAAAATGGCTACTTGGCTGACAAATGTTCGGTAATGGCCATAAAAAAGGCACTGCTTTCAGCAATTAATGACACGCCAAGTGGACGTCAGAAGAAAGCTATAGCTGGACAGCATTGGGTCCGGGAGAACTACAATGCGAAAAAGATCGAGACCGATTTTTTAAAAATCTTAGCTTCCATCGGTCAAATTGGAGATGTTCAGCAAAAAAATACATAATGATTCTTTCGAAAGAACAAATCCAAACAAGACAATAAAGAGATTTATTATCTCCTTGTATGATTAAACAGTCTTTCCCCTAAATTTAAGAATCATGTTCCTTAAAAAAATACTCCTGAGCTTCCTCAAAAATAATCGAAACCATTTCTTTGTCTGAAAAGTAGTGTCATAAAGGACTCAAATCCGGAACCAACCAAAGGATGAAGTCGTTTCTCCAGATTTGAAAGAATACGAGCTTTTTCCCGTGAAGTCAAATTTGACTTAAGCACCTTGCGTATGCAGCTGGTATATAATTCATATGCCCTTAACTGTCGAAGTGATTCAAGGCTTGCTACATCGTATTTTCCATAATTTAAGACTACATCAATTAAGTGAGAATAAGCATCTATATAATCAGGCCGAAAAGAGGCGGTGGTACTTCCCGAAACCTTTTTTCGATAGTAGTAATAATCATCTAATGATACCAAAATAATACGTTGACACTCAAACATATACTTCAAATTGACTCGTAGTCTTCGCCTGTACGAATTGATGAAAAAACAATCTTACTTTGATCAAGAATTTTTTTCGATAAATCTTAGTACACGCTGAAGGCATTACGTTCCGATATGGATTCAAAATTGCGAAAGGATAGATTTCATTGCCCTCAATCAGTTGACGGTCAATATTTCTAGTTTTGAAATATTGTCCATACTGAGAACGATACGACGTAGTAACTAGATCAGCACCCGTTTTCTTGATCACATTCACGAGGCCTTCAATATACCCTTCGTCAACCCAATCATCAGCATCTACAAAGCAAACAAGTGATCCAGATGCTTCACACAAACCAACATTTCTTGCGGGCCCCTGCCCCAGATTTTTTTGATTACAAAAAATCTTAACTTTTTTATTGTGATTATATTTATTCAATATTTGCAGACTATTATCAGACGAATGGTCGTCAATCAGCAAAATTTCAATGTTTTGGTAACTCTGCCGAAGCAAACTCTCCATGCACTCCGAGACATAATCAGACGCGTTATAAACGGGAACAATGATACTGACTTTTTCCATATTTCACCTTTACCCCATTGTTTCTATACCACAGGCTACTACAGGGAGCTATAATCAAGGTCAATAAAGGGAAATCTCTTGTTTGTCAACATGATTAGAAAATCAGACTTGTCTTCTTAACAAAAAAAGATTACACATCCAAAATAGTGTCGACAATTTTAGAAACGGCAGCATATGGGTAAGAACCATCATGCTAAAAACAAAAAAAAAGTTTTGAGACATCGGTTGGAATCTATTCACACACCTGCCAAAAACAATCAACTCAGGCACCTTATACCCAAAAATTGAAGACGTTGCATTTTGTATATGGCGGGGGTACCGGCTCCACTCGCCGTGTTGTTGATCTATGCAAGGCTCATCAAAAAGATCAGATCTTTGATTGTTATCTGGTGTTTCGAGGACAGCCCTTTGATCAACATATAGCTGGAGAGTTGCAGTCTCTTGGAATTGGGTTCACCTGTATAGAGGGGAACTCTCCATTAAAGATCATTTACAAACTGATAAAGCTAATCCGAACGATCCGTCCTGAGGCAATGCTGAGTCATGGCTACCATGAGCATATTCATGGGCGGCTGGCCGCCATTATTGCTGGAGTCCCAGTTATTATCCATGTAGAACGGAACATTGAGCGTTATAATTGTTTCAATAATTTACTCTCCCGATTTTTGGGTCTTTTTACACAAAAAATTGTCTGCGTGTCTAAAGCAGTGAAAGACTTTCTCCATACAAAAGGCCTCAGCCTCCAGAAACTGGTGGTCATCTACAATGGTTTCCAATTGGAACGCCTTCGGCCACCGACCGGTTATGAGTATGAAAATCGCAAAAATCAGATAATCATGGTTGCCAGGTTCGGAGTCCAAAAAGACCAGGCAACTTTGCTTCGAGCTTTGAGATTACTTCATGACAATGGCCGACGTATAGAACTGTTATTTGTGGGGGATATTGATGGAGACGGCAAATATCTGGAAATGAATAAAGATCTATGTGCTGAATTGGCTGTGGGTGACTTTGTCAAATTCCTTGGGGCGCAAAAAAACATCCCGCAGCTTTTGTGGGAATCCAAAATTTGTGTACTTTCGACGCACTATGAGGGCCTGTCAGGCGTTGTGATTGAAGGTCTTATAGCCGGATGTGCTGTCATCGCTTCGGACGTGCCGGGGGTTTCAGAGCTTATCGAGCATGAAAGAACAGGTTGGCTTGTCCCCGAGAGCGATCCAGCCATACTCGCTGAAACCATTGAAGATATTCTGGCACAGCCTAAATATGCAGAGCCGATAGTAGAAAATGGTCAGAAATACGCGGAAACGATGTTTGACATCTCTACAATGGCTATCAACTATGCCAAACTGATTTTAAACGAAATAAAGAATCCTAAGGACACACCTTTTGCTGACAAATCAGGGCAAAAATAAAACATTAATATTGCATATCGGTTTTCCCAAGACAGCAACAACCTTTTTTCAAAAAGATTTTTTCCCCAATTTACAGACTTTCGAATACTTTGGTAAGAGATATCGTTCCAGAATTGAAGAAGATGATGCCAATAAAGTTGGAAAATTGATTGGCACAAATTGGAAATCCTTTTTTCAATCTTCAAAATGCATTAACCACAGCAGAATATTGAGCAATATTAGTAACTGGGCGAAAGATGATCAGTCAAGCAAAACTGGTCTTTTTCCTCAGAAACGATCATTGAAAGTTCTATGAGATGGCAATCTTGGAAACAGCCTCAAATGACCTGCAATGATCCTTGTCAAACCGCAGTGAATCTGAAGGCTTTTGTCGATCAATTACCAGGACTTTCAATACGTATACTCATTACAATCAGACGACAGGACGAATTATTGGCTGCCTGGTATGCGACCTGTTTTGATCGAGACTTTTCAAAAATTAATCACCTGAGCAAATTTGATGATTTTATCAATTTTTGTTCTGGGGCCCGGATATTATTCATTCATCGGTGCAGCACTGGATTATAAATATGTCTTGGATATTTTTGAAAAAACTTTTGGAGCGAAAAACGTTTTCATATTAGTGTACGAGGATCTGATTTTTAATCCTGAACGGTTTTTCAATAAGTTAGAAATGTCTTTTGGAGACTGCCATATAGGAAATTTTGACACATTTGAATCCTGTATCAAAAAAAATAAACTCTCGATCTTTAACCACTGAAAAAAAAATGGCTAAATGATGAATTAACATTTTATAAATGGTTAAGAAAAAAAAATGTTTCTTTTTGATATACTATACAATCATCTGAGTTTTCTCAAACACACGAAACTCAAATCAATGCTAAAAAAAAATTCATCTCAGGCAAAGGGCAGTGGTCTCAGAACTAAACGATGATATCAGCGATGAAATTATCAATAAATACAAAGAATCAAATCGATTTGTTGACGAAAAAAGAAATTTAACCCTTCAGGATTATGGGTATTATTAAAATTGTCTGAAAGACAGTCCCTCACTTTTCAAGCAGTATGGTGACATAGGCACTGTATCTTTGTAAGGGTTTAAACTTCAGAAAGAACTGATCTATTGTTTTGTTGTAAACAAAATTGTTTTGAAAAAACTACTCTCCTTGAATTTCACCCGTTTAAAATATCTTTCAAACAGAACGGCATCTGAGAATTTAAGCGGCTGGTCCGTTCCCACATGCGTTGAGAAAAGGTGATGCCTGGCATAACGAAGCAGATTGATCACCGGATTATGTCTTAACGGCTCACAGAATGCCGCCCTGCCTCCCGGTTTCAGCACCCGGGCGATTTCAGGCAGACATTTATCCAGCTGCAGGTGGTGAAGAATGGCATTGCCGAACACATAGTCAAATTCCTCATTTTCATAGGGTAGCACTTCCCCGTCCGCCGCCTGAACCTCAGCATTGGACAACCCATTGTAATCCAGCCGTTTTCTCACCAGCTCCACACTTTTTCCGATATATCAAATCCTTTGACGCTTTCAGCCTTTTTGGCCAGGGCGATGGTGGCCCATCCTCTCCCGCATCCAAAATCTAGACCCGGATCCCGGTTGTCCGATACGATCGAAAAATCCATACACCGGGCGCAGGGTGTTCTGTCCGTTGAAAATCTGTTCATAGGATTTGGTGTATTCCAGATCTTCTGACTGAGCCATCCGTTTCGAGGCCCTCTCATCCCATTTTTCCTTTTCAACATCATATCGTCCCATACCTTTATTCCTCTCAAAAAATAGCGTCAATTGTCTACTGTCAGTTCGATATCATCAACCATTATGTCTATCGGCTCATCATCATGCGTGGTGTATAAAACCAGTTTCAGCACATTGGCATTTTCTGATATTCGGGCAGAGGCGTTAACCATCACCCACCGGCGTGATTCAGGTTGACCCGGCTTTATCCGGATACTGTCATATGGCGTTTGCGTATAACCCATGACCGCGGGCATTTCCGTTTTAACGTCATGGTGGTTATTTGTGATCTCCACAAGGCTCAGCACCGGACAATCCCTGAATTTTATCTGGTTGGCCAGAATTTTGTAACTAAGGGTCACCTGTTTTCCCCTTGCCAGGGATACGCCATAAGGACTGACCCGGTTTGACAGCCAGGTGACCGGCCGGGCGCCCTGCCTGTAAAAGCCGGATCAGCAAATGTCCCCTGTGCCATTTTTATGCGGAGTGCACGGCCGTGTCCACCGGATGGATTCTCAATGGAAAGGATAGGGGTTCCTTTCGGACCGGGATGCCTGAGGTTGTTCCATGCCCAGTGTGCCGGTTTCCTGACCGGTCAGTCAGTTCAAAATCACCGTTTTTCACCAGGTTCCGGTGTTGGAATGATTCAGCAAGACGGGTTTCAGCCACCGGATCCCGATAGGCCACAAACGAATTGCCGAACAGGGAAAGGTAGAATTCTGACGGGTCATGCGGGTTGATGGTCAGTGTGTGGTAATTGCCCTGAAATTTTTTCAGGTGTTCCCAGTCCACCCGTTCCCATGTCACTCCCGCATCCATACTTCTCATGACCCCGGCATACCTGACCACCGCATACACAATATCCGGAAGTTCCGGATTGATGGCCACGGAAGTCGGCTCTCCATTTTCGTTCTTTCGTTTTTCAGGCAGCCATTCATCGGCGGATAAAACCAGATGCCAGGTGTCTCCCCCGTCAACGGTTTTATGAATACCGGCTGCTGACTTTATCTTGGCAGGGCCGGTGCCGGGCACAACAGCGGCATACGCGATGTCCGGATTTCCAGGATGAACCGCCATCTCCACCGCGCCGGCCAGATTATCCCCCCTTTTCTCTCCCAGGACCGACCCCCGTCCATGGACTTAAATATGCCGCCGGATGATCATAGGATTTCCGGATCCGCTTTGCCGGCCGTTTCCCTCCCCGGGTGGAAGAAGCCATGTACAGGATATCCGGATAATCCCTGCAATAATCCAGGCTCATCAACGGAAACGGGAAAAGAAACGCCTGGGGCCCAAGCAGGCGGACAAAGGATCTGCCGTTGTCTAAGGACAGGAAAATACCGCTTTCATAGCTGCCTCCCTGATGGATCCAGTTGACCAGGGCATAGAGTCTGCGCTGGTGAAATCCGTTCCCCGGCTGGATCACCAGATCGGTGATAATGCCGTCCGGCAGAGACGTATCTCCGGGCATCAGGGCTCCCAGCCGTGATTCCCATGGTCTGTCCGGAACAGCATCCCGCAGACAGCGGGATAATCCCCTTTGCAGGACATGCCGTAATAGCGGGTCTGGGGAAACTCAGGGTCAACGGCAAAGGCCATGCAGCTGCCACTGCTTTCAAGCATCTGTTTTTTCCAGTAGGCCAGAGGATGCAGGTCCGGATATTTTTCCTTCCAGAATGCCTGAACTGAATATCCCCGGTCATTGCTGATCATCAGGCCGGTATCTGAAAACCCCAGGTAAACCCGGTTGGGATTGATCTGATCCCACCAGGCCTTGTAACTGGTCAGAAGGGTCAGGCCGTTTCCGTGCCACGCCTGTTTGTCAGCCAGATATTGGGCGGCCCCCAGCTCCCAGGTGTCCCCTCCGTCACGGCTGACGTAAACCTGACCCAGGTACAGGGTATCCGGATCTTCCGGCGCCATAAAAAAAACGTCCCGGGGCAATTTGTTTCTGTACCTGAAAGAAGGGGGAAAATTGCCTTTGTAATCAGTGCTGTTGAATTCCAGCAGTCGGGTCAGCCACTTCCACGTCTGTCCCTTATCTTTGCTCACAAACAAACCGGCCCTGCATGGGAAAAGCACCAGACCCATCCGGGTCTTTCCTTGTGGGTTCTCAGAATGGTGGCCTCAGGCGGGCCTTGAGATACTTTCTCCCATCTGCCCGTCATCACGTCTCCGTGATAGATCGCCCCGTTTTCAAATCCTGCCCACAGCCATTTTTCACACTGTCATAGGCCAGAGACACGGCTTTTTTTGCCGGAAGTCCGGTCACTTTGTCCCATCGGGTGTCTTTCAAATTTCTTTTGAATACCCCGTTTTTACAGGCCAGATAAATCATTACATCATCATTTTGATGAACTGAAACCACCGGCGTTCTCCCGCTGGTTTCCTCATATCGGCCAAACATGTTTTCCGGATCGATGCCCTGGCTGAAATCAGTAAAGCTCTGGCCCCCGTCCCGGCTGATCATCAACCCTTTGGAGCCGAAATCCCACACAATGGTCGCAGGGCGGGTATCGATCACCAGACCGAAGGCGTTCCAGCCGGCAGCATGAGGATCATGGTTGATCAGCGACCATGTTTCGCCGTCATCACCCGATATGGCAAGGCCTTCTTCATTATCCAGAGAAAATCCTGCATACCAGGTCCCTGGTTTTTCCGGATGAGGCACAATGGGCGACATAGTGGGATGGCCGTCCGGCGCAATGGGGTCAAACGTCCGGGTACCGTCTTTGCTGCGCAAAAGACTTCGCGTCATATCAGAGGTCACCAGAAAAGTGCCGGTTTTCGGGTGCATGGCATAAGCAAGCGTTCCACCCGAACCACCGGGATCAACCGTCCGCCAGATCCCGCTTTCCACAGGGATGACAAACGGTTTTTTTAGGGGTTCTATCTTTGTACCTGATGGTCCGGACAAGGGTCTGACGTCCTGAACCACAGGTTCTGGTTTTTCAGCAGCCGGCATGGGATTTTGGTCTGACAGAGGTGCTTTGAAAAACGGATAAAGCCCTGCCAGAATTGCGATCGCAAGGATCAAATTGATGATGATACAGGTTCGGAGCTCTAAGGTTTTGGACGATCCGTCATTCCTGCATCACCTAACCCAGGACCCCTTATCATAGAGAAATATTTCTGTCATCTGCCTGACAGACCGGACAGTGTACTTACCCGTCTTTGCCAGATCCCGGGTCCGGCCGATGGACTCAAACAGGTATTCTCTGTACTGGAGCACCCCTGTATACATGTCATCTTCGCTGTCAGCCGGTTTCACTTCTGTTTCGACAGATGATCTGTCCAGATAATAATACCTGGCTACATAATTATTTTTCCGGCTGTCACCTCAGGGATTTCCTGGGTATATTTATACGAGCTTTGCAGGGTATCCACCCATTCCTGAACAAACCGCTGAAATCTGAGACTGACTGTTTCCAGGTTTTCTGCCTGACATGGGAAAGGGGATAACCCTGCCAGACAGAAAACCCAAACAGTGATCAGCGCTACCTTACGAATTTTCATCCATCACTCCGTGCAGCAGAATTTCCACCCGGCGGTTCAATGATCGCCCGGTTTCAGTCATATTCGTGTATTTGGGTGACTCCTCACCAAAGGATTTCACTGAAATCCTGGCTGCATCAATGTTTTTGGACACCAGGTACGATTTTACGGATTCCGCCCGCTTCAAGCCAAGCGCCATATTATAAGCCTTGGACCCCATGGAACAGGTATGGCCGTGAAGTTCGATTTTGCCGTCGTATTTTTCAATATTTCAACCGCTCTGTCCAGAACCGGCTGCATGTTCGCTTTTATCCGGCTGGAATCAAAGTCAAAAGAGATGTCCCGAATCACGATACAATGGGTGATCTCTGCCGGACCGGGCATGGGAATCGGTTCCGGATCCGGCTTTGACTTCACTTTAGGCCTGGGTGCCGGAACCGGCGCAGACTCTGGTTTGGGCAGCGGTTTTTCTTCTGCAACCGTTTTGACAGGAGGGGGAACGATTCTTTCCAGTCTGGTAATGGCCACCCGGAACCCCATTTCCGGGTTGGTATCTTCCGGATCAAACCAGGACCGGTAGGCAGAGCGGCAGTATTCCGGGTAATGGGCCCAGCTCCCGCCACGCCTGATTTTTGCCTTGGCAGTTTTCGCCCCTTTGGGGTCTGTGGCCGGATAAAAAGGATACGGTCTCTGCCAGTCACTGCACCATTCCCAGACATTGCCGTGCATGTCATAGAATCCCCATGGATTGGGGCTTTTCAACGCAACCGGGTGCGGCGCATGTCCGGAATTCCGATAATACCACCCCACGGTATCCAGATACGGATTGGTACTGAAATCCCCCTCAATGACCATGGGACCGTTGAAAAAAGCAGACGTGGTTCCGGCCCGGACCGCATATTCCCATTCCGCTTCAGTGGGCAGGCGGTAATGAATGGTGTTCTCCATTTCATTCAGCCGTTTTAAAAACATCATGACATCTGAGTAACGCACATTTTCTACCGGACAGGTCATCCCGCAGTTTTCAAAATGGGACGGATTGGTTCCCATCACATCATACCACTGCTGCTGGGTCACCTCCGTGGTTTGAAGATAAAAGGGCTGAGTCAGTGTCACCTGGTGATAAATTTCATTTTTATCCCGTCGGATTTCCGTATCCGGGCTTCCCATCATAAACGAACCCGTCGGAACCCGAATAAACTTCATCCCGATGGAATTGGTATATTCGCGGGGTTCTCCCAAAGAGACGACGTCCGGCTCACTCAAGAGGTCTTCACCGAAATCCAGGGTTCCGTTCGTCCTGGGAGGCATGACTTCATACAGTGCCATGATTTTGACAAACTGATACCTTTTGTTGACGGTTTCATCCACGTTTTTAGGGCTGTCGGTTTCACCGACGCCATATACTTTATGGAAAGAGTGAGGCACATTGATCAGGTAATGATCAATGATGGGGATCGGTGCTTGGGCTCTGGCTTTGGACAACACCAAGTTATGATTCTCTTCCCCGGTGGCAGATGCACTTCCCATGATCACAAATACCAGTTTCCTGCCCTGATTGTTGCGCTCCAGGGAATCCAAGTATCTGACCAGACGGTGATATTGAAAATCATTTTCAGAAATCACCGCCGAGTTGGTCGGAAAGAAAATGGTGATATCACCGGTCCCCTGTTTTTCAGCAATCTCCTGAAGGATCTGATGACTGTCTCTGGATAGGTTCATATGCTGATTATATGATCGTATCAACTCCTGGGATCTCTGATAGTCATTATTTGATGCAGCAATCTGGAAATCATTCCTGTCCTGAACCGCCTGATTGTATGATGTGGCAAAATGCTCCGCCGTGTCTGATACGCTTTTCGGGGAAGACAGTTGAATGTCTTCTTTGGGGGGCGAAGAAGGCGGCATCGGTTCTGCCATCTCATGCGCAGGCTTTTTATGACCCGTGCATCCCAACACATATAAAAACAGACAAAGCACCGTAAACAACAATTGTTTTCTGAAAATTTTACATATCATAAATGATCTCCCCTTTTTATTTTTATGACGACAGCCCGCCAATGCCAGTCAATTTCATTACACTTCTTTGTATATTGCCCGCATTTCAGCAGCACATTTTTCCCAGGAAAACAGTCTGGATCTTTCAAGCCCCCTGGAAACAAGCGTTTCTCCAACTGAATCTGAATCGTGTATTGTTTTAACGGCCTGATAAAATGCCTCCGGATCAAACGGGTCTGATACTGTCACCGCAGCACTGCCGGTTATTTCCGGAATGGCGCTTCTGCCGGTGGTAATCACAGGCATCCGGATGCCATTGCTTCCAGCGCAACCAGACCGAACCCTTCGTAAACCGAAGGAAACACAAACGCATCCGCGGCATTGTAAAACAGTTCGATCTGATCCACCCTTGGAAAATACGTTACAACATCTTCAAGTCTGTTTTCATGAATATATGTTCTGGAACTTTCCGACTGCTTTCCGATACGGATGAGAACGACATCCGTATGGGTTTGAGAAATGATTTTCATGGCCTTCAGCAGCGTCTTGATATTCTTTCTTTCGTTTTCCGTGCCGATATTCAGCAATATAAACTTATCAGGCCAAAGGCCCAGCTCTCTCCGGCACTCAAATTTATTTCTGGGTTTAAAACAGCTGGAATCAAGGCCGTTATAGACGACCCTGATTCTGTCGCACGGAAGATTAAACTGCCGGATGATATCCTTTTTGGTGTTCTCTGAAATAGCGATAATCATGTCCGCCTTTTTTATTCTGGCCTGTGAATGATAATTTAAGAGTCTCTTGATATTATCCGCTGCCCCACGGCCGAAATCAAACCGTTTTTTTTGACCTGACCAAAAGTAAACAGGTCATGGCAGGTAACGATCACCTTCTTTGTCCTGACGTCCGGTACCATAAATGACATCCAGTCCGTGGCCAGGTGAACGACGTCAAACGGTTTCATCTTTTGTTTTACTGGATATCCGCCACACATCTGCAAAAAAAACCGGTTGAATTTCCGATGGCGGGTCGGCCGCCTGAAGTCCCATATCGCGCCATTAACGGTATGCTTGATTTCATCGGTTTCCCGGGCATATTGAACATAGACCGGGGTAATATCCCTGTCTTTTTGAAACTGTTCAAACAGCGGCTGCCAGTAGTTACCGAATCCTGTCCCCGGATAGCCTTCCGCAATAAATGCAACCTGTTTCATGATTGAATGCGCTCCTTTAAGCGTATGATTTTCAGCGCATCCATAAACCCTCTCAATCTCTCAGATTCACCCGCCTGCCTCTTCAGTAGATACCGGACGCAAACTTGATAAAAACACCTGTAAAGGAATAATAGAACAGCAGGATTTCATATCTGTTTCGCCGGATGTGCTGATTGAACAGCCGGTAGGCCGACAGAATAATGTCCCGTCCCCGATAATAACTGGCCGGCCGTTCAATGATTGAAAAATGATGAATCAATTTTGCCGAAGGCTGGACATAGAGATTGAATTTTTTTGACACACGAAAACTGAAATCCTTGTCCTCACCCTGGCAGTGACCGTCCAGATAGTCCTCTGAAAACGAAAAAGACCTGAATACTTTTTGTGAAAAGAAAAGCCGCTGCCTCCAAGTGTCTGTGTCTTTGCCAGTTTTGTGAATGGATTCACCCGCTGCATGTTGTTCTGTTCTGAAAGCCCGACAGCGTTACCCCCCCGGCTGCACCGGTGCAATCAGAAAAAGGATATTGTATATAAATTCGATAAAATGGATCGGTTTGGCCGGTTTCAACACCACCTGGACCCCGCTGACACCGCCCAGGTCTGCGTCCTTTCCACTCTCATATATCATGAACAGCTTCTGAAAATAATCCGGCTTCAGAGCGACATCATCATCCAGAAAAAAAATGATATCCCCTTTGGCCATTCTGACCCCCAAATTTCTGGACCGCGTCAGACCTTTTTGGATTTTTTTTACAAAATAGCACTGAACCCCTTTTTGCTCAAGATCGCCTTTAAGAGGCATTTCATCAAGGTTTCCGTCATCCAGAACGATCACTTCATCAGGCCGGCGAATCTGGTCGATAATTGATGACAGACATTCACGCAATTCTTTCGGCCGGTTATATGTCGGAATAATCAGTGTTGATTTCATCAGTCACCATTTTTCCTTATGACGGCCGCCTCTTCCAAAAGATCCACCCATTTTTTCTCAATCACTTCTTCAGAGAACATGCGGGCTCTCAATGAGGCCATTTGTCTGTAGTGCGCCTGTATGGTTTTGTCTTCCAGCATTAGCTGCATGGCTGAGCTGAGATGGATTTCCGCAGGTACAAGTGGTTCTGTCGTTTTTTTGTGCAGGTCTTGGAAAGGCGGGGTAAGTATCCCATACCGGGCAATATCAACAACCCTGGTCTTTTTCATGGGATCAGTTGCAGGGGCGAGCAGTTCCCGAGGACCTGAGGAACAATCCGTGGATATCACGGGCAGACCTATAGCCATTGCCTCCAGCAATACATTGGGAAACCCTTCCACATGAGATGACAACACAAAACAGCTCGCTTTTCTGATGCATGCCATCAGATTTTTCTGAAAGGCTGCAATCACCACACGATCATGGACACCAAGCATCCGTATCAATTCAAGAAGGTCCTTTTTCAATGGACCGTCACCGATGATCATGAGACAAATAGCAGAATCGTTCCGGCACAGCATTGCAAACGAGCGGATTAATTCCATATGTCCTTTCTGCCTCACCAGCCGGCCTGAAGAGACCACTACCGGGTTTTTGAACAACGGGTCATATTTCCAGGCTGCCGTCTGCAGTGATTTTTTTTCAGCATCTCGATATTACAGAAATTCTGGATGATGGAAATCCGTTGTTTTCTGACTGAAAATTCTGACCTGAAACTTTGCGCAGACTCCAGAGAGTTGAAATTGATCAGATGCGCCCGGTTCAACAGCAGCGGATAAAAACATTTTATCAGCAATTGTTTAGCGATCGTCTTCTGTTTCAGCCTGTGCATATGAATCCGTATGGATATGATTCTGATTTTGGGAGCGGTCAGCATAAGATTCAGGATATTGGCCCTTTCCATAAAACTGATCACCACATCAATCCTTTTTTTCCGAATCAGATGTTCTAGCTTTACATAGATACCAACTGCAGACAATGATTTTGACACCACCCCCCTTACCACGGGTTTTTTGCTCAAACAAATAATGTTTCTCAGCATTTGATCCCGGATATCTTCATCCCCCGGAACCTGCACATCAAATGTTTTGTCCAGAGAAAATAAAAAAACGGACGTACCTTTCCGGATCAGCATCTGCATCAGCCTCAATGCCATGACCTGGGCACCACCGACTTCAAGGGAACCGATAAGGATTCCGATGCGATTGTCTGGAAAATCTTTCATTACAGGCACTGAACGGCGCCTCCCTGATCACCCTTTTTCAGGGTCCCACTTGGTGACCGTTTTTCCGAAAACAAAAAAATCACTCCCATCATGGTACCAAGCATCCCCAGACAGAAAAAAAACCGATTTCACTCAATTTTTTCAACCCCTTTCCCATTGCCAGGTTTGATATTCCAACAGCATCAAAAACAGGATAGGACAGAGACAGGGCATAGCAGGACAGCTGAAGCCACAATGCAACGGTAGCTGTCATCATCCACTTTTACTCAAAAGATAGGAGCATACAAGAATCAGTACCAAACAAAACGGCACCGATCTTCTCAATACTTTGTTTATAAACAATCCCAGGGAAAAAAACCAAAACGTAACGGATTCAGCAACCTTCTGTTAATTTTTAGACCGTTAAGACTTCTGCTGACGATCCTGATGCGCCGTTTCAGTTCATGGCGGCCATTTCTCGCAGGAATTTTGATGGATGCAATGGCCCGAGGATCAAAAACAAACCGATAGCCCTGACCGATGACAGCCAGAGACAAAAACGCATCATCGGTTACACCCTCAGGGATCTGATTGAACAATGTTTTGCGAATTGCATACAGTTTCCCATCATGGGAGGTGATATTGATCCCGTTTCTGGTCTCCAGCCATTTAATCCATGAATCCCACTGAATATACCTCATCTGTCCGAATTCGATAGATGAATCAGTTCGGCCAAACACCCTCTGGCCGCCACACCCCCCCATGTCTGTGTCTGAAAATAACCGAAAATATTTGAATCGACCGACTGTCCAAGAAGGCATCTGCATCGGAAAAACCAGAATATCTCCCCGGCTTTTCTCAACACCGAAATTTAATCCATGGTGTTTGCCTTTGTGATCATTGAAATGAAACAAATGAATATATGAAGACAAGTAGGGTTTGATCACATTCAGGGATTGATCGGTTGATCCGTCCGATATCAGGATCAATTCCAGTTTGTCCTTCGGATAGTCGAGGTTGAGAAAATTTTCAATTTTATATTGAATTAATGCTTCGGCATTCCGGAAAACAACAATAATAGAAAAAAACGGAAAATATTTGAGTTCAGGATGATGTCTATTCCTATCCTTCTTTGTAACGAAAAAATCAAAAAGTAAAACGGGATACCCGACGAAAACCAGCAACACACAGGCCACGCTGAAAAAGAAAACAGCAATCAGAACCGTGTCAGGCAGTGTCATTGAGGTTTCCTTTCTCAAGAGACATCAGGAAAAAGACCTGAGAAATGGAAATAATAAGAATGAACAGTTTGTCATCTAAAATATTTCTGATCAGTCCATATGAACAAATCACCAGGAAACTGGTCAAATAAGCCAAACCAAGTGCCTTCATCTCATTATTTCCTATCAGTTCATATTGCTGAAAACTTCTCAGAATATCTCTGAATACCTGTAGCAACAGCCCAAAATAAATCAGCAAACCAATCAAACCCGTGTCAACAAGCACCTGAAGATACACGTTATGAGACGGTCTTTCCTCCATCTTGAAAAAATGGCCTCTCTGGAATCAACCCAGATTTTTGGAAATGACCCCGTACCCGTACCCAGGATCGGATTTTCAAAAAACGACTGCATGCCGACACGGACATAAGCGGTACGACGTCGTAATGACAGATCCTTCTCCTCTGCCAGCAGGGATCTTTGTCTGTCAAAATAAGAGTCGGGAATAACCGTACCGACAATTACCAGACCGAAAGCAATCCCACTGACGACGATTCCCAAAACCGGGGTTGAAAGCGGTGTCTGTTAAATATGACGATCAAAAGGGTAATGAGGATCAGATGCAGAAACCCACCTCTGGATTGGGAACTGATAATACCGGAAACGTTCACTAAAATGAGCGCCAGGTAGAGAAAAAACAGTCCGGGTTTTTTTCATACATCAATTTGTTGAACAGAATAGGAATGATGAATACGCACATTGTCGCCAGTCCATTGGCCCCGACAGTCGCACCAATGGTTAAAAACTCGCCATCGTAAGTATTTAGAAATTCCATTCCGAAAAAATAGCCCAGGCTGGCAATCAAAGAATTAAGGCCGATGCTCAATCCGAGAACCAGGGGCAATTGTTTTAAAACGGCTTTTTCAGTCAAAAAAACAGATTGATTACAATAAACCCATAGGCCTGCAGGAGGACGACCATTGCCATCAGTGACGTATCTCTGAATTCAGAAAACAGGGACGATACCAGATTGACCAGAAAAAAAGAATAAACCATAAATTTAAATGATTAAAAAATGCCGGCGGCAATTCTTTGCTTGTAACCAGATGGATGAAAATAATGATAAACAGAATAAGTGCTAAAAACCAGTCAAACGGCATCCCCGGAAATGCCTGCCGCCATCGGTAAAAAGGAATGGTGGACAACAGCAGAAAGTAAATCGACTGGGAAAGCGGATGGATAAGTATATTTTTTTCAGATGACATAACGCATCAGACTTTTTTTTAAAAAATACTGATCCACAAAATACCGATTCAATTCTGAGATGGGTTCATACCGCAAAATATAGGTAAACTTCAAGCTGTTCCCCGGATTTTCGTACATTTTGTAAACAGTTCCGTATCCGTAAAACGATTTGAAATGAGCTTGACGTAATTTTGTATTTGCCAGGGTCTCTGCTTTGAAAATAACCTTGTCATTTTTTAATGGCATCTGGGTATCTACCCTGAAATATTCTTCATTAATATCTACTAATACCCCGATATCTGATTCGAATTCCAGACAAAAATAGTTAAACCATCCTCGTTGTGAACAAAAATGAACTGTTCCCTGTTTCAGCTTGATACGGTCCAGACCGCGCTTGTTTTCAAATCGGTTTAATACTTTTTCCTCTAAAAACAAAATTCCTAACCGATACAAGAGTTGTGAGGATTTTAAAACCACCCCTAATCCGGCCAGACATATAATTAAGACGTCACACAAAACATTTTTGTTAAATCTTGTTGCTCGGTTATCTATAAAGGAGCGGATTCTTTTTGGAGTGCTGTGAGGGGTAAATAATTGCGAATACCCTATTAAACCGGGTTTGACAACAAACCGCTTGTCATAATCCCGAATGGACCGACAAACTGTTCTATATACAGCCGGTCTGATCGGCCTAGGACCGACAAAGTCCATATCACCTTAAAAATATTCACTATCTGAGGAATTTCGTCAAGACGCGTATCCCTCATGAATCTTGAAAACCGGGGTAACTGGTAACTATGACGATAAGAAACCAGTTCCCTATCGTATTTTTGTTCAAAATCTTTTGGCAGGGTTCGGAATTTATACATGATAAATTCTTTTTTTCTTTTCCCAACCGCGCACCGGCATAAATAACCGGCCAGCCATTAACAAAAAACACAACAGGAAACAGTGCTACCACAACTGGAAAAAGGACAATCATGAAGAAAACGGAAAAAATTAAATTACGCCCCGGTTCAATAAAACTGAAGATGTGTTATATCCGGAAACATTTTTAGCATTGATGTCGTATCCTTTTACATCGTTCAATTTTGTACCAACTCCTTTTGTCAATCCGGGATAGAAAATATATAGACCATGCCAGTATTGTTTTCAACATCTTCAGGGGATTTAAATGTATGATCAAAAAATTCGACCAAAAAACCCGCAGCGATTCCCAGTATAATTCCTGCAAGAATGCCCATGGTTATCACTTTTCTTCTGTCCGGAAATACCGGTGAATCCGAGGCTTCGGGTTTTGCTAAAATACTGACAGAAAACAGCTGGTTTGTCTGAGTGTTGGAAATTTTTGCTTCTGCCAGCCGCTGGGTAAAGGTCGTGTAGGAGTCCTCAAGCACAGCGATTTGTCGTTCCAGCATTTTCGATTTCGAAGAGGCTTCATACAGCCCCATATTTTGATCTCTAAGAGAAGCAATTTTGTTTTCTATAAATGCAATTTTTTGATTGATATTTTCCAGTTCTGATTTTTCAGCCTGAATGTATTTTTTCACTTCCCCGGTGAACGATCCAAACGCCGTTTCAATCTGTTTGTTCAGATTCTGGATTTTTTTACTTTCCGGATGAAATATCCTGGCCACCTCATTTCGCTGCTTGATCATTTCAAGGACCAGATTGGATAATTCCTTTATCTGGGGATCGTTGACATATGAAAAATAACTGGTATCTCCAGACCGGATATCAGCCTCCATCACATCAATCCTGAATTTCTGGTCAAAATACATCTGTTTCAGATCAAACAACTGTCTTTCCAGATTTTTCATGTTCAGAAGGTTGCTCTGCATTTCTGAACTTGCAATAGGTGTTTGCGACTCGCGAACCAAATCAGCCAGTTCATTTTCTTTTGCGATCAGTTCGTTTGAAAATTTTTCAAGCTGTCTGGCAAAAAATGCTTCTGCTTCTCTGGGTTGAAATATATGGGCACGGTATTGAAAATAGTTCTCGATTAATACGTCAAGAATTGTTTTGGCCTTATCCGGGTCGTTCCATGTTGTCTGAATATTGATCGTGTTCGAACGGGGGTTAATTCCTGCCTCAACCACTGATTTGATCTGATTCTTTGCACGCCGATTCTTTTTTTCTTCATTGTCAAGCAGACCAAATTCAAAATCAAACCCGTTTTTCATCAATTCATCCGCGGTTCTTTCCGCCACAACATTCGCCCGAATAATCTCAATTTCAGAAAAAAGATCGCTTTCACCGATTGAGCTGATTTCAATACGTGTTTTTTCGATACTTTCCGGATTCTTCAATGCCGTGCCGCCTTTTAAAATAACGGACGCTTTTGCACCATAAACGGGCGGATAAAACAATGCAAACAAAACTGCACCGCCGATAATCATCAATGAAACCGCCACAATGATCAGTTTTCTGGCAAAAAAGATCGTAAAAAAATTTCGTATGTAATCATTTGATTTTTTCATGGGCCTGGTCCATATTATTGATTTATATCATCCATCCATTCAAACGTGCCGCCGCTGATTCCCCAACCGCGGAACATGGCGATCTCCCGTATTTGAGTCATCAACTGCGCAAGACTGGCAATCCGGGTTTTGGGAACAAATACGATATCATCCGGTTTCAGGAAAAAGAACGCCTCACTGTCTTTTAATTTCAGCAGGTTTTCCAGATTCAGACTTCTGGCGATGAGTTTCTGCTCATGCCGTCTGAACAGAATGATGTTTTCAAGCTTGGCATTTTCTGTGAAGCTGCCAGCCAAAGTGATCGACTGCAGCAGGCTGATCGGCTTGTCGATCTTGTAGCTGCCCGGATTATTGACCTCGCCAAGTAAATATACTACCGACCCGGCCTGTTCATGCAGGAAAATATCCGCCTGCATGCCAGGCAGATAGGCTTCATATTTTTCCTGAAGCAGGGCATTGACCTGATTGATCGACTTAAATGCAACAAAAAATCTCCCACCAGGGGAAACGTTGCGTAGCCGTCAGGCCGCACATTGACCAGTTTACTCAATCCCCGGGGGCGGTATGAAGATCTCTTCTGATTTGCTCTATCCGGGCATCCATATTGGTGACGGTCACCGATAACTGAGGATCCAGAAGAATTTTTTTATATTTCTCTTCCAGCAATGCATGGGTTTCATTCAACGTCAATCCCAGCACATGCACCTGCCCGATATACGGCAGCACAATATCACCGGTGGGCATAATTTTCTGCGTAAGAGTCAAATTCGGCAGATCCGGAAAAACCACATGAATTTCGTGATACAGATCAATGCGGAACTCTTTTGCCTTTTGTGCCTGGATCTGAAACATGACATCCAGAACATCCCCGGGGGAAATCCGATAAGTAAGAAAGAGGTCCTGATCAGACGGATAGGTTCCCTGGTCAAAAGAATAGGTACTCCGCTGATAGGGTTTTTCATAATCTGGGGGGAGTTTGCCTTCTTTTGCACAACCATTGATGAACATGATCAAACAAACGATCAATCCCCAGCCCACAATCCGTTTTTTTAACTGTAAATTTATCATCATATCATTCTTTGAAATAACTTTGTAAACGATTGATGGAATATAATACTTGCGCCGGTTGAAAACCACCCCAATGGACGTAGGGCCGCCGCTTTTCTGGATTTTTTCTTCTGCCAGCTGCAACACCTCCAATCGGGTTTTTCACATTCAATGACAAGCAGCACTGCATCAAAAGCCGGGATGTTTCTCAAAGCAACCGAAGATGTCAGAATGGAACCGCCGTCACAGATTACATAATCAAAGTTTGCGGAAAGTACCGCCAGAATCTGTCGAATCCGGTTTTCTCTGCCAGGCTGTAAATCCGTCGTGCCGATGGTCATCACACTCAGGTTTTTATGCCTTGTGGGTAAAATCACATCCTCGATGGCATTATTGCCGGCACACACGTCCTCGAATCCCGGATCAGACGTAATGCCAAACAGCTGGTGCAGTTGAGGATTGATCAAATTGCCATCCATGAGCAGTACGTTTTTGTGGGAATAAAAAGCCAGTCCATAGGCTGCACTGATCGCTGAAATGGTTTTCCCGCTCTGATCGGAACACGAAGATACATAAATAGCGTTGCCATTTTGGGTCAAGGCATTGATATTGGCTTCCACCAGCATCAGTTCCCGGAAATTGGATTCCAGCTGTTTGATCGACTTTGGTGTCAATGAAGGCAGCTGATCTTCCGGAAAACGGGCCGCATTTATTTCCCAGACCAGGTTTGGATTTACATTCGGCGTATCAGGCACAACCCCTCGCGTTTCAGGTGCTGCATCGGACTTTTCTTTTTTCTCCCTGGGATCCCTTTGTCGGGCAGCCGCCTGTAAAAAACTGTCTTTATAACTGGGAGAGGAGACAGTCTGCTTCCGGCCAGCCAAAAACTTTTTTCCATAGGATAATTTTGCTGATTCTTCATTCATAGGCAGTTATCCATTTGTTTGTTCATAATAAACGATTAAATGATCATTCAGCTGAAATCCCTCATTGTCCATTGTTTTCGATGCCACCGGCAACTTATCCAATGGATCAAAAAACTCATGAATAATCGGCTGAATGTCGGGAAAAGCCTGTCTGTCTGCCTCTGTCAGATCATTTGAACTGCTGATTGATTCCGGGATGAACATTGCCCTGTCAGGGACGATTCCAATCCGATTGATCACCTGTCGATCAGCCTCAAAGTATGGTATCGGCTTAGTGATCAGGCTGCTGGGTTTGAACTCATCTTCCGGTGACGGCATGCTGTCCATTCGGATTTCTCTGATGAAAAACAGAACCATCAATCCCAGAATCACGATCAAAATAATAATTGACACTGTCTTTCCGTCCAGAAGACTGCCTTTTTTTAAATCCTTTTTTGCAGTCTTTTGGTGACGTTTTTTGGATTTCTGCCGGTGAAACATCAGGGGGCTCAATTAAATCTTCAGATCTATGCAGATCTTTTGAGGAAACTTCTTCAAACGTGTCAATTCCAGGATGCTGGATCTTTCGGGTGTTCACTGCCAATTCTCGGACCGATTTTTTTTCTGTTTTCTGGATCTCCGGTGTGAGATCATGCAGTTCCTCCATACCGAAAAACCCACCTTCGGCAAGCGCAGCAGACACCACCTGGCGGTCAATCACATTAATCTTGAGTTTACAGGCGAGAACCAGGCTTGCATCACATATTTTATTGATCAATCGCGGCAGTCCTTTGCTCTCTTCGGCGATTAATTCAACGGCCGAATCTTCAAATACCGGTGTGCCCGAGGCACCCGATGCGATCAATCTGAAATAAATATATTCCGTGACATCCTCAAAATTAAGGGGCAGCAAAGGGATGATCCTGATTCGCTGCTTAAATGAGACCAAATTCCGTTTTTCCAGGTTTTCAAAAAAATTTTTGTGCCCGAACAAAAAAAAGTCGTATGGGAAATTTTCCATAATTATTATATGTAAGCAGTTTACCCAGCTCAGAAATAAACGTATGTTCAAATTCCTGAATATCATCAATGACGATAAAAATCTGTTCATAGCTGTCAGGAGGGGCGGTTTCAAAATATTCATATATAAATCGCTGAGATTCTCCTGTATTGGATGCATTGAACGGCACACCCAGTTTTTTTGCAATTTTTTTCAAGCACCATGGAAAAGGAAAAACCCGAAGACGGCACATATACGACGGGCTGGACATGGCATTTTTCCATATACTGAAGCAGTTTCAGGCAGAGCAGGGTTTTCCCGGTGCCGTAATCGCCGGCCACCATGGCCAACTGCTCATTTTTTTGGTGGCATGGACCAGGTTTTTCCAGGCTCTGATGTGACTTTTAGATTTATAAAAAACTTGGGGCGATGGAAATGAGGTAAATGGTTCATCCTGCATTAAATAATAGTCTTTATACATAGATTAACCCCTTTGCCATTGGACATTCAAAAGTCTTCATTGGGAAAAATTTCAAAATAATCGATTTTTTTCTCATTGTTTGAAAGGGCCTCATTCAATCCTTTTACAATTTTGCTCTTTGTCACCTGGGTCGGATCGGTCAGCATCCGTTCGGTTTGACTGATCACTTTGGTACTGACATTGGCAAGCCTTGAAAGAGCAGTAATTGTTAGTCCCAGCTCAATCCTGATTTTTTTCAGGTGATTTTCTTTTACATCAGAATTTCCCATATAACGAAACACTTGCCCCCCCGATTTGCCCAACAATCAGGCTGCTTAACTGTAATTAAAAATATTTTTTATTCCATACACACCACTACTCTGAAACAAATCGAATTGTCAAGAACTTTTTCGAACAATTATAACTTTCTTTGGAATTATCGATTTTATTTCGAAATATTAGGATTTATCAAATAATATATGGAAATAGACAGAAATTTCCGGAAATTTCCGATTCTCATGCAATGAATGCTTGGAGTTTGGATTTAAAATTTAGAATTAATCTTATGAAAGATGCTTTGAAAGGCTTATTCGGAGCAGATTCAGACACCCGGAATAAAAATGATCGCATCTCGGAATAATCTCAAACCGGGGAGAAATCCCCCATCGATCGATATGCGACCGAACCAGATCCGGCGGAGCGATCTCATCGTTCCGGCCTGTAATGATAAGGCTGGTGGACGGCAGCGTCGTGATCTCGTCAAAAGACATGAATGCCACCGGGGGGGAAATCATGATATGGTCCGTGATCTCATAGCCGTCTGCCACCACCGCCGCATTGATTCGGGAGCCAAAGGAGTATCCTGCCAGAAACAGGGAACGGCACCCCCGATCTTTCAAAAACGACAACGCGGTGGTCACGTCCGTTTGTTCACCCCGGCCATTGTCATACATGCCGGTGCTGCCGCCGGTACCCCGGAAATTAAACCGCAGGGTGGTAAATCCTTTTTGGGCAAACGCGGCAGCTGTCTCATTCACCACCGGGTGATCCATATTCCCCCCGTACAGGGGATGAGGATGGGTGATCACCACACCTTTGTCAGCAGCCTTTTCCGCCAGCATGGCCTGGAGCCGGATGGCCTGGTTCTGGATGATCAACTCTTTTTCCATGGAACTCCCATCCCATTGTATCAGCTGTTCCCAAACAGGACCGCGTGCCCGACAGTGCTTTGCCGGGCAGTGTCATTTTTTGGCATTTTTCAAAGATGCCTGATAAACGCCTTGAACAAGGGATGGGGTGCCATGGGTTTGGATTTGAACTCCGGATGGAACTGGCATCCCAGATACCAGGGATGGTCGGCCAGCTCCACGATTTCCACCAGCTCATGGTCCGGAGACATCCCGGAAATGATCAGACCGGCTTTTTCCAGGCGTTCCCTGTAAGCGTTGTTGAACTCATACCGGTGGCGGTGGCGTTCTGAAACATCCTCCTGCTTGTAGGCGTTGTGGGCAAACGTATCTGGCCTCAGCCGGCAGGGATAAGCACCTAATCTCATGGTGCCGCCCTTGTCCGAGGTTTCGTCCCGTTTTTCCACCTGTCCGGTCTGCTGATCCACCCACTCCTTCATCAGGTAGATAACCGGAAAAGGGGTATCCGGATCAAATTCTTCACCGTTGGCATCCTCCATGCCGGCCAGATGCCGGGCCACTTCGATCACGGCCATGTGCATGCCCAGACAGATCCCGAAATAAGGCACCTTGTTCTCCCGGGCATACCGGGCCGCCAGAATTTTGCCTTCAATGCCTCTGGACCCGAATCCGCCGGGCACCAGAATCCCGTCGCTACTTGACAGCACCTGAGCCACATTGTCTTCGGTCAAAGTCGTGGAGTCCACAAACTGGAGATTGACTTTGGCTTCATTGGAAATCCCGCCGTGGGTCAGGGCTTCGTTCAGGCTTTTGTAGCTTTCCGTAAGATCCACATATTTTCCCACAATGGCAATCGTGACGCTGAATCTAGGGTGCTTGAATTTTTCCACCATCTCCTGCCACTCGTCCAGGCGCGGGGATCTGGCCCAGATATTTAGCTTTTTCAAAATCTTGGTGCCAAGGCCTTCCTTGTTGTAGACCAGGGGGACTTCATAAATGCAGTCCACATCCTTGGCCGTAAACACTGCATCCGATTCCACATTACAGAACAACGCGATCTTGTCCTTGATGTCCTGGGACAGGTAGTGTTCGGTTCTGCACAGCAAAATATCCGGCTGGATCCCGATACTGCGCAGTTCCTTGACACTGTGCTGGGTGGGCTTGGTCTTGACCTCACAGGCCGTTTTGATATAGGGAACCAGGGTCAGGTGAATATAAATCACGTTGCCGGCCCCGGCATCCGCCTTGAACTGGCGGATGGCCTCCAGAAACGGCAGGGATTCGATGTCCCCGATGGTTCCGCCGATCTCCACGATCACCACATCCACATCACCGGACACCAGGCAGATGCTCTGCTTGATTTCATCGGTGATATGGGGAATCACCTGAACGGTGCCCCCCAGATATTCACCTTTGCGCTCCTTGGTGATCACCTGGTGATAGATCTTGCCGGTGGTGAAATTATTGTTCTTGCCCAGCCGGGCATGGGTGAACCGTTCGTAATGCCCCAGATCCAGGTCTGTTTCGGCGCCGTCGTCCGTAACGAACACTTCTCCGTGCTGAAACGGGTTCATGGTGCCGGGATCCACGTTGATATACGGATCCAGTTTCTGAATGGTGACCGTCAGGCCCCGGCTCTCCAAAAGCATCCCAATGGCGGCGGATGCCAATCCTTTCCCAGAGAGGACAACACCCCGCCGGTGACAAATATATATTTGGTATTTTCAGCCATAATCCTTATCCAAAAAGATGGGTCATGAAACAGGCGCCTGGCCCCAGTTTTCCTCAATGCGAATCAGTTGATTGTACTTGGCCACCCGGTCGCTTCGGGACATGGACCCGGTCTTGATCTGCCCGGCATTCACCCCCACGGCCAGGTCCGCAATAAACGTATCTTCAGTTTCTCCGGACCGGTGGGATATCACCGTGGTATAGCCGGAATCCTTGGCCATCTGAATGGTATCCAGAGTTTCGGTGACCGTGCCGATCTGGTTGAGCTTGACCAGGATGGCATTACCGATTCCAGCTTCAATGCCTTTTTTGAAAATATCCGGGTTGGTGACAAAAATATCGTCCCCCACAATCTGGATACGATCCCCCATGCGTTCGGTCATCCGTTCCCAGGCATCCCAGTCACCTTCTGCCAGGCCGTCTTCAATAGAAAACAGCGGATATTTTTCGATCAAAGTTTCATAGTAATCCATCAACTCGTCGGCGGACAGATCCCTGCCTTCGGACAGAAAATGATATTTACCGTCCTTGTAGAATTCAGAGGCCGCCGCATCCAGCCCGATGCCGATGTCCCGGCCCGGCCGGTAACCCGCCGCTTCAATAGCGGAAAGAATATATTCGATGGCCTGTTCGTTGGATGTCAGGTCCGGGGCAAACCCACCTTCATCCCCCACACCGACGCTCAATCCGTTTTTCTTAAGGATTTTTTTCAGGTGATGGAACGTTTCCGCGCCCATACGCACCGCTTCCAGAAAAGATGCCGCACCAAAGGGCATAATCATGAATTCCTGGATATCCAGATTGTTGGCGGCATGGGCCCCGCCGTTGATGATGTTCATCATGGGCACCGGCATAATCCGGGCGTTGATGCCGCCCAAGTGCTGGTACAGGGGCAGGTCACAGGCCTGGGCCGCTGCTCGGGCCGCTGCCATGGAAACGCCTAAAATGGCGTTGGCACCCAGCCGGGATTTGTTTTCCGTGCCGTCGATGTCCATCATGGTCCGGTCCAGGCCGGCCTGGTCCATGGCATCATATCCGATAATTTCCGGCGCAATCACCTCGTTGACATTGGCCACCGCATTGAGGACTCCTTTGCCCAGGAACCGGTTGTCCATGTTGTCCCGCAGTTCCAGTGCCTCCCGGGTACCGGTGGAAGCCCCGGAAGGCACTGCCGCCCTGCCCCTGGCACCACAGGCCAGCACCACATCCACCTCCACGGTTGGATTGCCCCTGGAATCAATAATTTCCCTTGCCCTGACATCGATCAATTCCGTCATTTTTCCCCCTTCCCGAACCGGTATATATTTACCTGCGTTTGTGCATGAATTGTATCGCCTTCTAATACCAATTCCACATATGACATTCAAGCGCAAATCAAAATAAATTCTCCACAAAGATTTATTCCCAGAGCCCGAATCATTGCCTGCTTTATCTTGACAAACCCTTACACCTCTTATAAGTAGAAAAAACTGTCTGAATGAAACCAATACATGTTCGTTTGACATGTTCAACCAAACTGATAAAAAGGAGTTTTCATGAACGTCTTATTTTTCGGACCCAACGGCAGCGGCAAAGGCACCCAGGGTGCCATTCTCAAGGATAAATTCAACATCGCCCACATCGAATCCGGCGGTATTTTCAGGGAAAATATTAAGGGCGGCACCGAGCTGGGCAAACAGGCCAAAGCCTACATCGACCGGGGCGACCTGGTGCCGGACGAGATCACCATTCCCATGGTGCTGGACCGGCTCAAAAAAGATGACTGCAAAAAAGGCTGGCTTCTGGACGGATTCCCCAGAAACAAAGTGCAGGCGGAAAAACTGCATGCGTCTCTGGAAGAGGCCGGCATGAAACTCAACTATGTCATTGAAATGATTCTGGACCGGCAGGTGGCCAAAAACCGGATCATGGGGCGCAGGCTGTGTGAAAACGACAACAACCATCCCAACAACATTTTATTGATGCCATCAAACCGGACGGGGATAAATGCCGGGTATGCGGCGGGGCTTTGAGCGCCAGAGGTGACGACCAGGATGAGGCGGCCATCGACAAACGCCATTCCATTTATTATGACACTGATACCGGCACACTGGCCGCGGCTTACCATTTCAAAACCTGACCGCAAAAGATGACTCGATCAAATATGTCACCCTGACCGGAGAGGCCCCGCTCAATGAGGTCACCGAGGAGTTGCTGTCCAAACTGTAATCAAGTTTTACTTGCATTCACATCTGCGTTTTGTTATAAGACAGGGATATGAATATTTTGTGTAGTTAAATCCACCATGAAAGGGGCGATGTTTTTTGAAAGAAATTACTGTCACGGTTATTGACAACGATGTTGAAAAAGCCTTGAGAATCTTGAAGAAAAAAATCCAGAATGACGGACTCTTCAAACGGCTCAAAGTGAAAAAACATTTTGAAAAACCCTGTCAATACAGACGACGTAAGATGCGTGAAGCCATGCGCAGACAGCGGATCGCAGCTTCCAAATCCCGCAGAAAACGCAGATAACCCATTTTAACCGATCCCGGCAGACTGTCTTTGAAACGGAATGCCGGGATTTTTATGTGCAGACTATGGCGGTAACTTACCAGCAGTGCCTTGAAAAGATTTATCAGCTGGGCCGGTTCGGCATCAAGCTGGAACTAGAAACCATTCAGAACATTCTGACCCGGCTCGGCCGTCCGGAAAAAAAATATTCCTGCATCCATGTGGCCGGCACCAACGGCAAAGGATCCACAGCCACCTATATCGCTTCCATTTTACAGACGGCCGGATTCAAAACAGGGATTTACACCTCTCCCCACCTGGTCAAATTCAACGAACGAATCTGTATCAATGGACAGATGATCCGTGATTCGGATGTGGTTGCTGCCTATGAAGCCGTGAACGCGGCAGACACCGGTAAAAGACAGGCCACTTTTTTCGAAATCGCCACAGCTATGGCCTTTTATCATTTTGCAAGGGACGAGGTGGAATGGGCCGTGATTGAAACAGGCATGGGTGGCCGTTTTGACGCCACCAATATCATTGATCCTGCGGTGAGTGTCATCACCAATCTGTCCATTGAACATACCCAGTATTTGGGAACGACCATTCAGGCCCTGGCCTCGGAAAAAGGCGGAATCATCAAATCCGGCACCCCGCTGGTCACCAGTGTTCACCAGCCGTCGGGAATCCGGACTCTCAAACGGATTGCCAGGGAAAAAATGCCCCTCTGTACCAATACAAACAGGACTTTTTTGTCCGAAAAAATCCGGGTAAACCCGCTGTCACGTACCGGGGCCTGAACCTGGGCATCCCCAATATCCTCCCGCCCCTGCCCGGGGACCACCAAAAAGAAAACCTGGGCATGGCACTGGCAGCGTGTGAACTGGTTTTTGACAAATACCGGGAAACCGATCCCAGGTATCACCTGACCCTTGATCTTGCCAGACAGGGACTGGCCAAAACCCGCTGGCCCGGACGGCTGGAAGTGATTCAGCAGAACCCGCTGGTCATTCTGGACGGGGCACACAATCTCAAGGCATCTCAGGTCCTGGCCCGGTATCTGTCCCAGACGCTTTCCGGCAGACCACTGACCCTGGTCATCGGTATTCTGGATGACAAACCCTATGAAGCCATGCTCAAAAACCTGCTTCCCGTGGCCCACCGGGTCATCATCACCCGGGCAAACATTGATCGAAGCCTGCCGACCCAGGTCCTGGTGGCGGCGGCAAAAAAAAATTTCAAAGGGCCGATTCAGGTGATCGAAAATGTGGCCGAAGCGGTTTCTCTCGCAATTTCAAGCAGTTCAGAACAAGAGGCGGTCTGTATTGCCGGTTCTTTATACGTTGCCGGAGAAGCCAAAGAAAAATTTGATCTGGATTTTATTTGATAATCTGGTATAACAGCATTGATTTTCCAAGCGCCCGTAGTCCAGTGGATAAGACGTCAGCCTCCGAAGCTGAAAATCGCTGGTTCGATTCCAGCCGGGCGCACCAACCCTTCCCTGCATGAAATCACTCCTTAACATAGCTCTGCTCTCCTACCGGAGCAATCCACACTGTGGCGGCCAGGGAGTGTATATCAGGCATTTGAGCCGGGCTTTGGCCGATCTGGGACACCGGGTGGAGGTCATTGCCGGTCCGCCGGATCCACAGTTAAACAGCCAGGCCGGACTGACCATGCTTAAAACGCTAGATCTGTATAATCCGGAAGCCCTGTTCCGAACCCCCAGCCTTGAAGAGCTGTCCGACCGTATTAATCTGATGGAATGGCTGGATGTGTGTACCATGGGATATCCGGAGCCCTGGACCTTCGGCAAGCGGGTGGTCCGGCACCTTAACGGCAGAGAAACCCGGTACGACATCATTCACGATAATCAGAGCCTGTCCTATGGACTGCTGTCCTTGATGAAAAAAGTGCCGGTCACCGCCACCATCCATCATCCCATGACTGTGGACCGCCGCCTGGCCGTCAAAGCAACCCGGTCGTTCTACAAGAAAGTCAAGGCTCTGCGATGGTATTCCTTTATACGCATGCAGAAGAGAGTGGCCAGACAGCTGCCCAAAATCCTCACGGTATCCGCCATATCCAGGCAGGACATTTCAAAGGAATTTGCCATTCCGGAACACCGGTTCTCCGTCATTCCCAACGGCATTGACACCGACAGTTTCCATCCCCTGGAGACCGTAAAAAAAATCAAAGGACGGATCATCGTCACCAACTCGGCTGACACGCCGCTCAAAGGGCTCTACCACCTGTTGTATGCAGTGAAAAACATAGTGGAAAAACAGCGGATTTCCCTGGTGGTGGTCGGCACCCCCAAAAAAAACGGAGGGGTTGAACGGTTGATGAAACACCTGGATTTAGGCCGGTATATTGAATTCACCGGCCCCATAAGCCAGGATCGGTTTGTAAAAGAATATGCCAGGGCCAGCATCGCCGTGGTGCCGTCTTTGTATGAAGGGTTCGGCCTGCCAGTGGGGGAAGCCATGGCCTGCCGGATTCCGGTGATCTGCACCACGGGCGGGGCATTGCCGGAAGTGGCCGGAGATGCGGCGGTGCTGGTGCCTCCCGGGGACAGCAAGGCCCTGGAAAACGCCATTCTGGCGCTGATCGACGACCCGGAACGCCAGGAAAAGCTTGCCCAGAAAGGATACGACCGGGTCCTGACCCACTTCACCTGGGAGGCCACCGCCAAAAAAACAGTGCAGGCATATCGGAAGATTATCCATGATTACCATTGATTTCAACCGGCTGGGCATCCGGCCCGGGGACCGGATCCTGGACATGGGATGCGGCGAGGGCCGACACATGATCCAGGCCTGCCAGATGAACCAGACTCTGTGCATCGGTGCCGATTATGTCCATGCCAACCTGACGGCCACCCGGGACAAACTGGCATTTCACCAGGCATTAAACGACCTGTCCTGCGCCCGGTTCGATCTTTCCTGCATGGATGTCACCTGTCTGCCCTTTAGAGACAACTGGTTTGATGTTGTGATCTGTTCAGAGGTGCTGGAGCATATTCCCAACGATGATATTGCGATATCGGAACTGGCGAGGATTCTCAAGCCCGGCTGTGTATTGGCGGTGAGTGTGCCAAGGCATTACCCGGAAAAAATCTGCTGGATGCTGTCCGATGCTTATACTAACACCGAAATGGGACACGTGAGAATCTACCGGAAAAAAGCACTCATCAAAAATTCACCGGCCATACCACGGCCGGCGACCATCCGATGACCTATCTGGGGGCTCACTTTGCCCACAGCCTCCACACCCCTTTTTGGTGGCTCAAATGCGTAGTGGATCCGAAACGCACCGATCACTTCCTGGTAAACCTATACCACAGGCTCCTGATTTGGGACATGATGAAAAAACCGGCCCTGACCCGGTTTCTGGACCGGCTGTTCAATCCGGTGCTGGGAAAAAGCCTGGTGCTGTATTTCAGAAAAAACGAACAGAAAAAGGCCTGATCCGGCATGGGTCCGTATCTTTTCGAACCGGGCATTTCCCCGGGTTGATTCTGGTCAGTTGATCCTGGTCACCTGATCAGATAGGTGCCGGTGCCCGTGGCAATGGCTTGATTCTGGTCATTGAACAGATCGATCCTGGCCACCACGATGCGGGAACCGGCCCGGATAATGCGGCTCTTGCACACAAACGACACGCCTTTTCCCGGCAGCAGATAATCCACGCGCATGTCAATGGTGGCGGAGGCGGTCAGCCGTTTGTACAGCCGCTCAGGTGAATCGGTTTCATGCAGTTTAACACAGGAGATGAGCGCACTCAACCCGCCTGTCAGGTCGATCACTGCCGCCGTGACTCCGCCATGCAGAATCCCTACAGCGGCATTGCCGATCAGGTCCGGCTTCATGGGAAAGCTGACCGTTGCGTCACCGGTTTCATACTCCAACTGATTGATGTTAATGCCCAGCACCTTGTTGAACGGCAGAAACTCCAGATAATATGACCGGATCTGCTCCAGAACGGCATGTGTCATGATAGATCCTTTGTGATATGTCCTTGATAATCGGTTCTTAAGAGACGGATTTCCGCTGCAGCACCCCCAGGGTACGGGTCATGGGGAGTTCCAAGTAATCCCCAGTCTGCAGAGCAATCTCATACACCTGCCTGGGGGCCTGCCCGCCTTCAGACGGATCCATGAAGATATCATGAAAAACCAGGAGCCCATCGGCCATGATATGCGGCGACCAGATCAGAAAATCCTGATATACCGTATCAAATGAATGCCCCCCGTCAATAAACACCATGGGCAAAGGCGTGCACCACGTTTTGCCCGCAACGGCGGACGTGCAGACCATGGGAACCACATAATCCGTCAAACCCGCAGTCTCAATGGTCCTCAAAAAAATGGCAGCGTGTTGATCCGGCCGGCAGTCTTATCATACAGATCCGGATCAAAATATGGTTCTCCGGGCTGCTGTTCCTCGGAACCGGTATGATGGTCAATGGAAACAAGGTGGAGTTAAGCTGCCGGCATGCCCAGCCGATGATCACTGAAGAAAGCCCGCAGTAAGAACCGATCTCCAGGATCGGACCCATCGCAGCCGCAGCCTGGGCCAGGTCATGGAGACGACTCATTTCCTCATCTGCCATGAATCCTTGATAGTGTGCAGAAAATCAAAATCCATCTTCGTCATAATTTTTCACCAGGATTTCCCGGGGTTTGGTACCGATCTGGGGGCCGATAACGCCTTCATGCTCCATCATTTCAATGAGACGGGCAGCCCGGTTGTACCCGATGCGAAGCCGTCGCTGCACATAGGAAATAGAGGCCTGGCCGGACTGGGTCACTACGGCCACCGCCTCATCATATTTCTCATCATAATCCGATTCATCAAATTCCCGGATCCCTTCCTCATCCTCCCCTTTGGTGACATTCTCATCATACTCCGGCCTTCTCTGTTCTTTGAGAAACCCGTGACCTTGGCAATTTCCTTTTCAGAGATAAAGGCCCCTGAATCCGCATGATCTTTCCGGTGCCGGGCGGGCAGAACAGCATATCCCCGTTCCCCAGCAGGCTTTCTGCCCCGCCCTGGTCCATGATGATCCGGCCGTCAATCTTCGAAGAAACCTGAAAGGAGATGCGGGTGGGAAAATTGGCCTTAATGGTGCCGGTGAGCACATCCGCGGACGGCCGCTGGGTGGCGATGATGATGTGAATGCCGGCGGCTCTTGCCATCTGGGCCAGCCGGGTCAGGGCGAATTCCACATCCTTGGAGGCCACCATCATCAGATCTGACAGCTCATCCACAATCACCACGATATAGGGAAGCGGTTCCTGATCCGGCAGATGGTCTCCGGAATTCTCTTCAGTACCGTTTTCGGGCCGGTCGGACCGGAGCCGCAGCTTTTCCCGGATCATATCGTTGTACTGGGCGAGGTTGCGCAGCCCGTTTCCTCCAGCAGTTCATACCGCCGCTCCATCTCTTTCACAGCCCAGAAAGAGCGTTGGTGGCTTTTTCATGTCCGTGACCACCGGGGAGATCAGATGGGGGATTTCATTGTATACCGACAGCTCTATGCGTTTGGGATCGATCATGATGAACTTCACCTCATCCGGCGTGGCCTTGTACAACAGGCTGATGATCATGGCATTGAGCCCGACGCTCTTTCCGGTACCAGTGGCACCGGCAATGAGCAGATGAGGCATTTTATCCATCTTGGTCACCACCGGCCGGCCCAGAAGGTCCTTGCCCAGCCCCAGGGTAAGCATGGAATCGGATTCGATGAAATCTTTGGATGCAATCATCTCCCGCAGGTTCACCATTTCCCGTTCATCATTGGGGATCTCTATGCCCACTACATCCCTGCCCGGGATCGGTGCCACGATCCGGATACTCACCGCACTCAGGGCCAGGGCCAGATCATCGGAAAGGCCGGTGATTTTCGACAGTTTGATGCCGGGCGCCGGCCGGTATTCAAACGTGGTGATCACCGGTCCAGGCAAAATTTCCACCACTTCGCCCCGGACATTGAAATCATTGAGCTTGGTTTCCAGAATCCGGGCTTTTTCCTGCAGTTTTTCCGTATCGATTTCCCGCTTAATTTTGGCCTTGGCCGCCAGAAAACTCAAGGAGGGAAGCTTGAATGCTTCCGGCTGTCGGATATCTTCCAGCATAGTTTCGGTCACATATTCAGCCGTATCGATTTCCGGGGCCACAATGCTGGTGCGAACATGTCCTCCGAATCTTGGTCAGCAGGGTCATCAACCTCTCGGAAAAGGGTTGATCCCAGCGTATCCTCCGGCTTTTCAGGTGAACCTTTCTTTGTTTTTTTTCGGGAGGGGCACGGCAGGCTTTTTAGCAAAGCCCCGGGGTCATTCATCGGTTCATTTATCGGCTTCGGGGTGTTCAACCGTTCTGAGCGCTGTAGTTTCCATTCCTCGACCCGCTGTCTCAATGCCCTGGAATGGGTATTGATTTGCCGGTTAACGCCTGAGGCGAAAGCATGGTTTTTTGTGAGATGACCCGGCCCAGAGTCACCATGGAAATACCGGTGGCAAAGATGAATCCAATGACTGAAAAAAACGCCAGCACAATGATACATCCGGCGCTATTGGCATAAGTGAGCAAAAATCCGGCAACCGCGCTGCCGACCCATCCGCCGGCCGCACCAGGGTGCCGGAAAATGCGTACACATCCCTGAACAGGAAAAACCCCGCCCCGGTGGCAATCATCAGGATGATACCACCAGCCGGAGTCATCCACATGACCCTGCCGGATTTTTCCTTGATATACCATAAGGTCGTCAAAGACAGAATCACCGGAACCCAGAATGCGCCCACACCGAACAGAAAAACAAAAAACCGGCCACATGGGCCCCCACTAGGCCGAACAGGTTGTGGATGGTGTCAGGTACTGCCAGAACATCCCCGCCGATGGCCGGATCCTGGGCATGATAGGAAAAGATACTGACCGCAGACAAGATGATCAGAAACAGCAGCAGCAGTGAAATCAGTTCTTTTTCATACTTCGATGATGATGGGAACGATCAAGGGCCTGCGGTTGATGGTATAGGAAAAATACTGTTTCAGTGCTTTTCTGAGACGGGTGCGGATCAGCTCCACCCGGGATTCCATACCGGCCTCGATCTCTTCCACAATCTCCAAAATGACGCACTGGGCATCATCCACCAGGTGGCCGGTGGCAGAATCAAACACAAATCCTCTGGAAATGAGTTCCGGTCCGTACAGCACCACACCGGTCTCCTCATCGATAATCATGGTCACCACCACCAGACCGCCCTCGGAAAGTTCCCGCCGTTCTTTTAAAACGCTCCGGCCCACATCCCCGATGCCCTTGCCGTCCACCATGATCCGGCCGGTGTGCACCTGACCCTCGATCCGTCCACCGGCCGGGTCGAACACAATCACCTGACCGTCTTCAGCCACCAGCACATGATCCCTGGGAAGTCCCATTTTTTCTGCCAAACGGGCATGGATCACCAGGTGCCGGTATTCACCGTGAATGGGTATGAAATACTCTGGTTTTGTCAAGGTCAGCATCAGTTTGAGTTCTTCCTGATGGGCATGTCCGGACGCATGAATTTCAGCTGCCTTGGAATAAAACACATCCGCTCCCCGGCGATACAGCTTGTTGATGATACTGGCCACCGCTTTTTCATTGCCCGGGATATTTTTGGAAGACAGAATCACGTTGTCCCCTTTTTTAATGCGGATATGCTTGTGAACTCCAGAAGCCATCCGCACCAGGGCGGACATGGGTTCTCCCTGGCTGCCGGTGGTAATAATCAGCACCTTGTCATCCGGCAGATGCTTGATCTGTTTGATGTCCACAATGGTGTCCGGCGGACAGGAAATATGGCCGAGTTTGTCCGCCACCGCAATGATCTGTTCCATGGACCGGCCGTTGAACACCACCTTCCGTCCGTTTTTCACGGCAATGTCAATGACCTGCTGAATCCGGAACACGTTGGAAGCAAACAGAGTGACGATCACCCGGCCTTGGGCCGCATAAATCACCTTTCCCAGGTTCTTTGCCACCTCCTGTTCAGACATGGTATACCCTTCCACCTCCACATTGGTGGAGTCGGACAGCAGCGCCAGGACTCCTTTTTCGCCGTACCGGGCAAAGGAAGACAAATCTGTGTTTTTCATGGGATCGGTGTTGTGGCTGATTCGGAAATCACCGGTGTGAATCACTACACCTTCCGGGGTCTGAATGGCCAGCCCCACCCCTTCGATGGTGGAATGGCTCACACGGATGAATTCGATCTCAAACGGATCCATGGACAGGATCTCTCCCGGATTGATCACGTTAAGATCCACACGGGTGTTGAGTTCAAATTCCACCAATTTGTTTCTGACGATTCCCAAGGTAAAGGCCGTGCCGTAGACCGGAATTCTGATTTCCTTTAACAGATAAGGCAATGCGCCGATGTGGTCTTCATGTGCATGGGTGATGACAATACCATGAATTTTTCTACGGTTCTCCCGGATATAATCCATGGCCGGAATGACAATGTCCACACCCAGCATATAGTCTTCAGGAAACATGAGCCCGGCATCGATGATGAACATGACGTCATCGTATTCCACTACCATCATGTTCAGGCCGATTTCTCCAAGGCCTCCCAGCGGTATTAATTTCAGCATATGATTTTCCAGCCGTATTTTCAAATGCGGATGGCCAGTTTTTCAAGAATGGCATCAGTCTGATCCATCAACCAGTTCCGCTGGTCCTGAGTGGCGTAGGCCATGCAATCGCACCGAATATGTTTTCGGGTCCTGACCAGCAGTTCGCAGGCCAGAAATTTCCGTTCCAGTTTCAGGGCAAACACGTGAGGCCCGCAGTCCCGGTGGTTGCACTGCACCGGCGAGAGTACGCTGTCATCCAGGGGCAGCCAGTAGATTCCCACAATACCGGCAGCCTGAACATGTTCATCCAGGTATGCCTTCAACCGGTCATGATCCTGGGGCCTCAGCCCGTCTATGACATATTGTTTCATAAATGGTTTAATTACCACAGATCCCTTGAAGGTTGCAATGGGTTTATCCGGTCATCCATGCAGGGAGAATCTTTTTGGCAGAGTGCCGCCCCTGGCGGGGGTGCCATGCTGTCGTGTTTGACCCACAGTGACCGATCGGCACGGGTCTGGGACACAGACCTTTCCGCAGCAAATACCGCTCAAACTGCTGATGCCGGGCGGTGCAGCGCCAGATAATTGCCCCCCACCACCAGCATGAGACCGGTTATGGCGGAAAAACTCCAGATATACCCTTCCACAAATGATGAGATGATTAGTGCCACCACAGGCACCACCATGATGCTGTAAGACGCTTTATCCGCGCCCAGGGACCGGATCAGGGTCAGATAGCTGGTGAATGCGATGATGGAACCGAACACTGACAGATAAATCAAAGAGGACACATACGGCAGGGTAAGGGCAAAATCAAACTCTCTGCCAAGAAACAGGGCCAGAACCGCCAGGGCCAGTGCCCCATATCCCATGCCGAATGCATTGGCCTGGATCACCGGAATGTTGTTTCTGGAATTTCTGGCAGACGTGATGTTGCCCAAAGAGGCCAGCAGCACACTGGCAACCCCGAAAGCAACTCCCATCAGGTTCTGATCCGTGAGGTCAAAGGATTCGAATTCATGCATAAAAATCAACCCGATCCCGGCAATCCCAAGTACCGCCCCCAGAACCATTTTCCGTTCCACGGGAGACTTCAGAAAAAACGCCCCATTGGCAATGTTCATGAACACGATGGAAGAAAACAGCACAGCCACCAGACCGGAAGTGAGATACACCTCGGCCACATACACCAGCCAGTAGTTCAATGAAAACAGCAGCAGCCCCAGCAGGGCCATGAACAGATGATCCCTGAATGAAAATGACAGGGTCAGTCCCCGGATTCTGCAGAACACCAGCAGAATGGCTGAGGAAAGCGCAAACCGGTACACCACCGACACCATGGGATCAACCGTTCCCAGCTGAAACTTGATCCCGATCCAGGTGGATCCCCAGATGATAATGGTGACCCCGTAAAGCAGGCTGTCTTTGACAGACATCAGTTTGTATCTCCCTGGCAAGCCCTTTCAGGCAGGCATTGTTTTCTGTCAGTTAATTCGACATCTTCTCAGACCAGCCCCGCCACACGCTGAATCACAAACCAGACCAGGGGAATGAAAATGGCGGGCAGCATGTTGCCCACTCTGATCTTTTTTTCCCTAAGCATATTCATGCCGATACCCAGGATCAAAATCCCCCCCACCCCGGACATCTGGACGATCACCTCCGGCACCAGCAGCGGTTTTAGCACCGATGCCATCAGGGTGATGCTCCCCTGATATAAAAGGACCGGCACAGCGGAAAACATCACCCCCAGTCCCAGGGACGAACTTAAAATAATGCTCACAATGCCGTCCAGGCAGGATTTTGCGAACAACGTGGCATGGTTCCCGGACAGACCGCTTTCCAGGGATCCCACAATGGCCATGGACCCGACACAGTAGATCAGGGATGCAGTGACAAACCCCTGGGCAAATCCGCCCGATCCTTTTGAAAATTTTCTTTCCAGAAATTTTCCCAAGCGCTCCAGCCGGTCCTCGATACCGATCCCTTCCCCCAGAAGCGCGCCTATGGCAAGAGATATGATGATGACCAGCAGATCATCACTGACAAAGGCAGTTTTCAGGCCCACCAGAAGCACGGCCAGACCCACGGCCTGCATGACAGTTTGGTTGTAGCGGTCCGGAATCCCGTTCTTGAACAACAGTCCGACCATGCTGCCCGCAATGATGGCCAGGCAGTTAATGATGGTTCCCAGCATGGCAGCTAGAAAAACCTTTCCCTGATATGATTCACCCCGTTTCGAAACAGCTGAATACCGATAGTATCTTCCGGATCAAAAGATTGTCCGAGTCTTTTCTGGCGCTGTTTTCCCGGGTCCAGTCCGGATGGTTGGTGACATGGCTGTAGGCTTCCGGATGGGGCATGAGCCCGAAGATCTTTCCCGTGGGATCGCAGATACCGGCAATGTCCTGAATCGATCCGTTGGGATTGAAGGGAAACACCCCGTTGGCAGGATGACCGGCACCATCGGCATACTGAAACACCACCTGGTTTCCGATCTGAAGGGATGCCACCACATCAAGGTCGGCGATGAATTTGCCCTCCCCGTGGCGTACCGGGAAGTCCGCCCGGTCCATGCCTTTCGTGAACACGCACGGGCTTTTGGGATTGGCGGTCAGATGCACCCACTGATCTCTGAAATTGCCGCAGTCATTATAGGTGATAGCCACGGAACGCCGGGTATAATTGCTGTTTATGCCTGGCAGGAGCCCCAGGTTCACCAGGGCCTGGAACCCGTTACAGATCCCGATGATCAGCTTGCCCTTCCCCACAAAGGACAGCAGATCGCCGCCGATATGGTTTTTGAGCTTCATCGCCTGGATCACCCCGGCCCCGTGGTCATCCCCCCAGGAAAATCCGCCGCCGAATGCCAGAACGTGAAAATCCGCCAGTTTCACGGTACCGTCCACCAGGGAATTGATATGGACCCGATGAGGCAAAGCGCCTGCCCGTTCAAAGGCCAGGGCAGTCTCGTGATCGCAGTTCAGTCCGAAACCGGTCAGAATCAGTGCTTTCACCTGTGTCATATCATCTCTCCAAACAATTGGTTAAACGCATTTTCCAGATCAGAACAAGGCAGATCCACAATCCGGTTTTCCGAAACCCGTCAATCCTCAGATGGTCATGGGCATCGGTGACGATTCCCACACAACGAACGGCCAGGCCTTTGCACAATTTTTCAAACACGGGCCCGTCCGCTTCCGGTACGGTCAAAATAAAGCGTCCGGCAGTTTCGGAAAAAGCAGGATCTCGTCGGAAAGAGTCTCTTTTGTCACCGGTACCTGCGATAAGTCAATCTCCATGCCCAGCCCGCCAGCCATAGCCATCAAACCCAGGTGGATTCCCAGCCCGCCTCTGCCCACGGCGTGGCACGAAGCGGGAAGTTCCAGGCCAACGGCTTTTCCACGGCCCGGTACAACACCCTGCTGGCGGCAAAATTCACCCGGGGCACTTGCACTCCGGTCTGGCCAAACAGGTCATAATATTCTGATGCTCCCAGTTCATTTTTCGTAATCCCGGCCACATAGACCCGGTCTCCGGCCGCTTTAGGCTCCAGGGTCTGACAGCGCATCACATCCGTTACCACCGAGGTGGCGGAGAACTGGACGGTTTCCAGGGCCGATACCTTGATGCGTTCACCGAACGCGCCTTCCAGGTGCCCGTCCACATACATGGAATCCTTACCGGACAACAAAGGGATCTCGTAAGCCATGCAGGCATCCTTCAGAGCCCGGCAGGCCCGCACCAGCTGGGCCGCCTTGAACCTACCGTCCGGATTGGTCTGCACGTCATACCCGATATCGGGCCAGCAGAAATTGTCCACCCCGCCGATATGATCCATGGTGCCCCCTACGGCGATGAGTCTTCGTACCGCCTCGTCTATGGTACAGGTCATCATGTGATAGGCATCTATCCTTGAATACCAGGCAGAAGCGTTTGGGAAAATGCCAGACCTTTCCGGCTTTTGAGCACCGGCCTGGTGACGGATGCATCTGAAGGAATGTTTCGCTTCACCCCCACCAGGGGCTTGATCACAGAACCGCCCTGGACCTCATGGTCATACTGCCGGAGGATCCATTCCTTGGAACAGATATTGGGCCGGGCCAGCAAAGTGGCCAAAAGAAGGTTGCAGTCTTTTGGACTCCGGATTACCGGTTCGTAAAGCCCCCGGGCCTCGGGCGGGAGCCATACCGCATCAAATTCCCAGGCCGGAAACCCCTTGTCCAGCAGATCCATATCCACGTAGGCACAGGTTTTCCCCTGAAAGGTGATATGCAGCTTGCCGGTATCGGTGTATTCACCGATCACCGTGCTTTCAACAGCATGCTGCCTGGACAGGGTCATGAACCGGTCCAGATCCTTGGGATCAATGGCAATGGTCATTCGTTCCTGGGATTCCGATACCCAGATTTCCCACATGTCCAGGCCCGGATACTTGAGGGGGACCTTGTCCAGATGTACCACACACCCGTTTGAAATCATGGCGGATTCCCCAATGGACGAAGACAATCCGCCGCCGCCGTTGTCGGTGATAAAACGGATCAGTCCCTCATCCCGGCACTCCAGAAGAAAATCATGCATCTTTTTCTGTGTATAAGGATCTCCGATCTGGACATGGCCAGCAGGCGTGTTTTCCGAATAGCTTTCCGAAGAGGCCGTGACCCCGTGAATCCCGTCTTTGCCCACCCGGCCACCGCTCATGATGATCAAATCGCCCGGCGAGGTTTTCTTTTCATGCTTGGCCGGCCTGCCACCTGTTTGGGCATGATGCCCAGAGCGGTCACAAATACCAGGCTTTTGCCCATATATCCGGAGTCGAACAACGTCTGGCCGAAGGTGGTGGGCACCCCGCTCTTGTTGCCCCCGTCCCGGACTCCCTCGATCACCCCGTCCAGCAGCCGTCTGGGATGCAGCGGAGGCTTCAGCGGGCCGTCATACCGGACATCGCCCACACAGAATCCGAAACTGCCCATGAACCAGTTTGGACCCCAGGCCCGTGCCCATGGGATCCCCGGTACACCCCCACAATGCCGGTGATGGCCCCGCCGTAGGCTTCCATATTGGACGGCGAGTTGTGGGTTTCCCCGGTGATCACGTAATTATTGTCTGCATCAAACCGTCCGACACCGGCATTATCCCACAACACCGACACCACCCAGTCTTTTTTCTCCTTCAGTGCCAGAGTGGGCTGCTGAATATAAGTTTTGAACAATGAATGCTCAACGGTATTCTCGCCTGTATGAATGTCCGTATACCTGAAAATGCCCCGGAAGGTATTATGGTTGCAATGATCGCTTCTGGCCTGGGAGATATATTCCAGTTCCACGTCCGTGGGACCGGTCAGACCCATTTTTTCCCGCTCAGCCGCCACCCGGGGATTGAGAAAATACTGCCGGATTACCGGAATATCTCTGGCATTGAGGGCCAGATTCCGCTGATCACTGATCTGTGCCAGGGTCTGGTCGGAGTCGATATTGATGAAATCAAACTTGGGAGTATGGTCCAGAATCACCCGGGCCGGTTTGACATCCGCCCCTTTTTCAGGATGCCAGTCCGCTTTGGAAACTATTTTGAACTGTTGAATAATCGGGTTGGACAACAGTTCTTTGGCCAGCGTTTCCACCTGGGGCCGGTTCAGGGTTTCGCCGGTGAGACAGTAGCGCTTGGAGGCATAGATACCTTCATTCGGGGCGAATGAACTACCCAGCAAATCCTCAATGGCTTCCATGGCCGTGGCACCGGGATTGTCCTTGACCCCTGGCCGCAATCCAATCCAAATGCACCAATCAAAGTCAATGTCCAGCGGGGACAGCGAAGACACCTGGGTCACCGGATTAGTGAAAATCTCCTGCCGGACCCGTTCCAAATCTTTGGTTTTCAGATCCGAATCAATGACCAGTATATGGACGGTTCTGGCTGTCTGGATCTGAATCCCGAAATAGGACGTGGCTTTCTTAATGAGTGAGGACGCTTCCGCATCCCGCAGGGATGGTTTCAATGCAATCTCGATACAGGAAATCATGTTATCCACCATTGAAAATTCGAATTATATCGTTGTAAAAAACAAACACCATCAACGCCACTAGAATGACCGCGCCGAACTGAATCATCTTTTCTCTGAGCTTTTCACTGACCTGTTTTCCCGTGACCGCTTCCATACCGAAAAAGACCAGATGACCGCCGTCCAGTACGGGAATAGGAAACAGGTTGATGATCCCCAGATTCACCGACAGCAGCGCGATGAACCACACAAAATTCACGACGCCGGCCTTGGCCTGTTCCCCGGCCATCTGGGCAATCATGATGGGCCTCCCAGATTATCGGCGGAAATGCGGCCGGAAACCATCTTGCCCACGGACAGGATAGTCAATTTCACCAGACCATACGTGTCTGAAATGGACAGGGCCATGGCCTGAAACGGATTCAACGGCTGCTGAAACACTTCACCGGTCCCCCGGATCCCGATGACATACCGGTCCACGGATTCACCGAACACATTGGTGGTTTCCTGTTTTTTCGGCACCAGGGAAAGCCTCAGATTCCGTCCTTCCCGGTTTACCCCGATGTCCATTGCCTGCCCGTCTGAGTCACTGACAGTTTGAGAGATATCTTCAAAAGAACGGATCTCTCTTCCGTCAACCATGGTCACAACATCTCCGGGCAACAGACCGGCGTGCTGGGCCGGTGTATCATCCAACACCTCACCGATTACCGGTTTGGACAGATACAGGCCGGAAAACTGGTACAGCACATAAAAAATAAAAATCGCCAGAAAAAATTAAACGCCGGACCTGCGGCGACAATCAGGCTTTTCTGATACAACGGTTTGTGAGAAAATGAAACCGCCTCTTCTTCCGGGGCCAGCTGCCTGCCCGGCTCTTCGCCCACCATTTTTACATATCCCCCCAGCGGCACGGCTGAGATACAGTATTCGGTACGGCCTTTGATTTTTTTGAATATTTTGGGGCCAAACCCCAGAGAAAACACATCCACGCCCACTTTGAAAAACCGGGCCGTCAAAAAATGACCCAGCTCGTGAATGAACACCAGCACACCAATAACAATGATGAATGCGACAACGGAATGACCCACGTTTACCTCTCTATTTTATAAGGGAGCCTGCTTTTTCCCTGGCCCAGTGATCGGCCTCAATAATACCTGAAAGTTCCGGATTGTCAATGCAGGTATGGGCATCCATGGTGGCGGAGACAAGGGTAAAAATATCGGAAAACCGAATCTGCCGGTCCAGGAAAGCCTGAACCGCCACCTCATTGGCTGCGTTCATCACCGCCGGCATGGTGCCGCCGGAATCACAGGCCTTGCGGGCGAATGTCAGAGAAGGGAACCTTTCTGTATCGGGTGCTTGAAAGGTCAGCGACTGGATCTGTTCAAAATCCGGAAACGGCAACCCCAGCCCCAGCCGTTCCGGAAAAGACAGTGCAAACGAGATGGCCTGTTTCATGTCCGGCACCCCCATCTGGGCCATCACCGATCCGTCCGCAAACCCGACCATGGAATGGACAATGCTCTGGGGGTGAATAAAAACCTGAATGGTTTCATGGGGCACACCGAACAGATGAACCGCTTCGATGAGTTCCAGTGCTTTGTTCATGAGGGTGGCGGAGTCAACGGTGATTTTTTCCCCCATGGACCAGTTGGGGTGGTTCAACGCATCTTCTCTGGTAATGCCCTCGAATTCGGATCCAGGGGTATTTCTGAAAGGGCCGCCGGATGCGGTGAGAAACAGCTGGGTCACATCTTGGTTTTGATTGCCCAGCATGCATTGAAACATGGCGGAGTGTTCACTGTCCACCGGCAGTACGGATACGTTTTTTCCCGGGCACGGGCCATGACAATATCACCGGCCATCACCAGGGTCTCCTTGTTGGCCAGAGCGATTTGTTTACCGGCATCGATAGCGGCCAGAGCCGGTGACAGTCCGGCCGCTCCCACCATGGCCAGCAGGACCATCTCAACCCCGTCCCAGGCAGCAGCGGATTCATAGCCGTCAGCCCCATACAGAATTCGGGTTCTGCTGTTCGGCCCCACCATATCGCTCAGTTGCAAGGCTTTATTCTCATCCATAACCGCCACCATCTCCGGCCTGAATTCCATGATCTGACGATGAAGCAGGGTCAGATTGTTGGCAGCGGTCAATGCCTTTACTTGAAAGCGGTCCGGGTGCATCCGGACGATATCCAGGGCTGAGGTGCCGATGGAACCGGTGGCACCCAGAATGGAGAGCTGTTTCACAGTCTCACCGCCATCAGATAACTGAAAAGAACGGGAACGGCGAACAGCAAACCGTCAATGCGGTCCAGCATGCCCCCATGCCCCGGCAGAATCCGACCGGAATCCTTGACAGAGGATGCCCGTTTCAACGCGGACTCAAACAAATCTCCCACCTGTCCGGCCACGGCAATAAAAAAGAACAGGGGAGCATGATCAAAGCCAAAACAGGTGAACGAAAAAACAGCAAACCAAAAATCAAGCCGGCGGCCATGGATGCGGCAATTCCCCCGGCTGATCCTTCCACAGTTTTTTTGGGACTGATTCGGGGAGCCAGTTTTCGTTTTCCAAAATAAGTGCCGGTGTAAAACGCGCCGGTATCGTTCATAAAGCAGACAATCAGAAGCCAGAACACCCAGAGCGCCCCCTGTTCCATATTTCTGACAAAGAGCAGCAAAGACAAGGACAAAGGAATATACACCACCCCAGCATTTGCCTGGCTATGACGTCAAACAGGTACTCCCAGGCAGCAAACCGAAACAGGACATACCCGGACAGTACCAGCAGATTGAGTATCAGGGATAGAATCATCGCCGGCCAGGAACCAAAGGCAGCTGAAGTCACCAGAAATATACTAATGAAATAAGAAAGCCCGGAAATCATCCAGGAAACCGGGGTGTCTCCGGTACGGAAAACAATGCGAAGATATTCCCGTAAGGCAAATATGGCCACGGCAGACACCAAAGCCGCCAGAAGTACGGGGGTGCCTTTGATCAATATCCATATGACCAAAGGCGCCAGAACTATTGTGGTGATCCACCGTTTGGCATGCTGCATTCCACGTTACCGAACCGTCGGTCCCTTTTCTGATAATGGGTTAGAATGTCCATAAATTCTGATCGGGTAAAATCGGGCCACAGGGTGGAGGTAATGAAAATTTCCGCATAAGCGGACTGCCAGAGCAGGAAATTGGACAACCGGAATTCTCCTGAAGTGCGGATCACCAGATCCGGATCCGGAATTCCGACCGTGTATAGGTGATCGGATATCAGCTGTTCGCTGATGTCCTCTTCAGACAGTTCACCAGTTCTTACTTTAGCTGCGAGTTTTCTGACGGCATCGGTGATCTCCTGTCGGCTGCCGTAACTCAAGGCCAGGTTCAGTGTCATCTGGGTATTCATGCAGGTGGCAGCCATGGTTTCTTTCGCCTGCACCTGAACGTCTTTTGGCAGTCTCTCCAGCTGTCCCAGGACCTTGAGACAAATCCCTTTGTCTTTCATCTCATCGCGCTCTGACGTCAGGAACTTTTTAAGCAATTGCATGAGGGCAGTCACTTCCGACTGCGGTCTGGCCCAGTTCTCAGTGGAAAATGCGTACAACGTCAAAAAGGAATCTCCAGTTCCCGGCAGGCTTTAACCAAAATTCTGACGGCCTCTGACCCTTTTTCATGGCCCTTGATTCGGTTCATCAGCCTTTTTTTGGCCCACCGGCCGTTGCCATCCATGATCACCGCCACATGGCCCGGTAATCGATTCGGATCCAGACCATCGGTCCGGATGAAATCAGATTTCAAGGATTTCCTTTTCTTTTTCGGCAAAGATGTCATCCAGTCGCTGGATATACTCGTCGGTCAGTTCCTGAACCTGTTTCTGACCCTTGAAACTGTCATCCTCGGAAATCTCTCCCTCTTTTTGGAGATCCTTGAGCATATCATTGGAATCCCGCCGGATATTCCGAACCGCCACTTTGTATTCTTCACAAATTTTAGATACGTTTTTGGCGATTTCCTTTCTACGCTCCTCGGTCAAAGGAGGGATGGCAATGCGTATCAATTTGCCGTCATTGGATGGTGTCAGTCCGAGGTTGGCTTTGAGAATGGCTTTTTCCACGGAATTGATCACGCTGATGTCCCAAGGTTTCACCGTGATCAACCGACTTTCCGGGATGGACACCGTCGCCATCTGGGGCAGCGGGGTCTGGGTTCCGTAGTAATCCACTTTCACACTGTCCAGCATGGACTGAGACGCCCTGCCGGTCCGAACCTTTCCCATCTCCTTGACAAAGGCTTTCTCCGTCTTTCCCATTCGGTCCCTGGTTTCCTCAATCACTTCATCGATCATAAATGGTACCTTTTCGATGGTGGCAGGAACGCCTGCTTATTGCAAAGGATCTCGATAAGCCGGGCCTGATCCCGCCTGCGTGTTATTTTATCCGGGTGCCGACGTCCTGGCCCAGCACCGCCTTGAGAATGTTGTCCTTTTTGTGCAAGTCAAACACCTGAAGGGGCAGATCATGCTCCATGGCCAGAGAAATGGCCGTCATATCCATGACATGGAGCTGTTTTTCGATCACCCGCATATAGGACAGTTCATCAAACATCACTGCATCATCATGAGCCATTGGGTCTTTGTCATATACGCCATCCACCTGCGTGGCCTTGAACAATACCTGAGCGCGGATTTCATGGGCCCTGAGCACGGCTGCCGTATCAGTCGTAAAATACGGATTGCCCGTACCTGCCGCAAAAATCACGACCCGGCCTTTTTCCAGATGACGGATGGCCTTTCTCCTGATGAACGGTTCCGCCACCTGATCCATGCGGATGGCGGTCTGGACCCGGGTAGGCACATCACATTTCTCGAGCGCATCGCACAATGCCAGAGAATTGATGACGGTGGCCAGCATTCCCATATGGTCGGCTGAACTCCGGTCCATACCGGCGGAACTGCCGGCCACGCCTCTGAAAATGTTGCCCCCCCCACCACGATACTGACTTCGACGTTCAGGCGGGCCACTTTGGCAATTTCACCGGCCACATAATGGATCATTTCCGGTGTAATGCCAAAGCCCTGATTTCCCATCAGGGCTTCACCACTCAGTTTGATCAGGATCCGTTTGAATTCCGGCTCGTTATCCAAGAGTTACTCTCCTATCTGGAAGCGTGCGAATCGTTTGATCTGAATATTTTCACCGATCTTTCCGATGGTTTCCTTTAAAAACTCTTCAATGGTTTTCTGGGGATCCTTGACATACTGCTGGCTCATGAGGCAGACTTCTTTGTAGAATTTTTCCACCTTGCCGTCCACAATCTTGTCGATGATATTTTCAGGTTTGCCCTCTTCCAGCATCTGGGCTCTGAAAATTTCGCGTTCTTTTTCCACCACGCTCTGATCCACGTCTTCCGGGATCAACCCGGCCGGGTTTGCAGCCGCGATGTGCATGGCAATGTTTTTGGCAAATTCGACAAAATCATCGGTTTTGGCCACAAAATCAGATTCACAGTTCACTTCCACCAGCACACCGAGTTTTGCGCCGGTATGAATATAGGTATGAATAATGCCCTCGGAAGTGGACCGTCCCGCCCGCTTGGCCGCTTTGGCCAGTCCTTTCTTGCGCAGCAGTTCGATCGCTTTTTCCATATTGCCGTCTGCTTCAGCCAGCACCCTTTTGCAATCCATGATGCCGGACCCGGTTGCTTCGCGCAGTTCCTTAACCATTGCTGCGGAAATTTCAGCCATATTGTTTCGCTCCTCTTAAATTATCATCATTCGGTTTCAGTTGTTTCTTCAACGGGTTCAGCAGGTGCTGTCTTGCGCTTGATCTTTTCTACAACCGGGCCGTCGGTGCCATCCGACAGCACTTCGATGCCCACTTTCTGGTCTCCGATATCCGTGTCTCTTGTCTCATCACCATCGGCCCGGGCCTGCATTTTTTCTTCATAAATCTGATGACCTTCGATACAGGCATCGGCAATACGGGAGGTGAATAGCCGGATGGACCGGATCGCGTCATCATTGCCCGGAATCACATAATCGATATCATCGGGATCACAGTTGGTGTCCACCACCGCGACAATAGGAATTCCCAGTCTTTTTCCTTCTTTGACCGCAATAGCCTCGTTTTTGGGATCAATGATAAACATGGCGGAAGGCAGCCGTTTCATGTTGCTGATACCGCCGATGGCAAACTCCAGCCGTTCCTTTTCCTTGAGCATTTTCGCCTGCTCTTTTTTGGGATAGTTTTCAAGGGTCCCGTCATTTTCAATGGAATTGAGAAAATGAAACCGGTTAATATTGTTTTTGATGGTCTGGAAATTGGTCAGCATGCCGCCCAGCCATCTGTTTTCTACATAAAACATCTCCGCCCGGTTGGCTTCTTCATAGATGGCTTCAGATGCCTGTTTCTTGGTTCCGACAAACAGGATATCCTTGCCTTCCGCAGCAATTCCCTTAATAAAATCGTGGGCGTCCTTGAACAGTTTAACGGTCTGCTGAAGATCAATGATGTAAATCCCGTTTCTGGCCCCAAAAATATATCGTTTCATTTTAGGGTTCCAGCGTTTGGTTTGGTGTCCGAAATGAACACCGGCTTCCAGCAGTTCTCGAATGGTAATGTAAGCCATTGGTTCTCCAAATCAATCTTAATGGTTTTTTAAAAATCCTTCATCCACTTCATCCCCGGTCATCGACTTTGTAAAAAGCACCGGAATGCCGGGTCCATGAATGTGTTTATTAAACGCTTCGATAAAACAAATCCTATCTTGTTTATCAAAAATATAGGGATTAATCAATTTTTTTTTGAGATGTACCACCCGGTCATGTCCGGCCAGATCCTTAACAACCTCAATGAGGTCCAATTCAGGGCAGGTTTTAGCCAAAACCGTCACCTTTTCTTTCTGGTCAAATCCCATTTCCATCAAAAGATGCCCGCCGGGGAACAGAAACCGACCGGCATGGATCATTATCTCACGGATACAGTCGATGCCCTCTTCTCCGCCGTCCAAGGCGGCCACCGGTTCATGATTTCTGATTTCAGGAGCCAAATCAGGAATATGACGGGTCGGAATATATGGCGGATTGGAGACGATGGCATCAAAAAATGGCCCCGGTTTCAAAGGATCCAACCATGACCCGTTGAAAAAATGGATGGGGCCGATTTCTTTTTCCCGGAAGGCATTTTTCCGGGCCGTATCCAAAGCGGACCGGGAAATATCGCCGGCAAAAAACCGATGTCCGGGATGGGCTTTTGCCAGGGATACAACAATTGCCCCGGACCCCACACCCAGCTCCAGAATGGCCCCGGGAGGAGAAACCATGTCCGCCAGGATCATGGATGCTGCCGTTACCAGAGTTTCGGTATCCGGGCGGGGAATGAGAACCCCCGGTCCCACCTGAAAGCTGGATTCGAAAAAGCCTTTCTCTCCGGTAATATAGGCGACCGGCTCCCGGTTTCTCCGCCGCTGGATCAGGGTTTTGAATCTGGCCAGCTCCTGTTTTCCAGAGGCCGGTCATACTGCAGATACAGATCCAGACGTCGATTCCCAGGCAATGCCCCAGCAGAATTTCCGCTGTCAGGCGGGGCTGTCAATCCGGTGTCTGGCAAAATAGGCTTCCGTCCAGGAGATCAGCTTGAATACGGTCCAGTCCATTACGCAAAGGTGTGGTTTTCCTGCAATGCCTGGGCCTGATGAAAGGTTTTCAATTCATCAATAATAGTCTGGATGTCACCTTCCATGATGCTGTCCAGCTTATACAGCGTCAGTCCGATGCGGTGATCGGTCATCCGCCCCTGGGGAAAATTATAGGTTCGGATCCGGCCGCTCCGGTCTCCGGTACCCACCTGCCCTTTGCGCTCAGCAGCCCGCTTGGCATCCTCTTCCCTGACTTTGGCGTCCAGGATACGGGATTTCAGAACATTTAGGGCTTTGGCCTTGTTTTTGTGCTGAGATTTTTCATCCTGACAGGTAGCCACCACCCCTGTGGGAATATGGGTGACCCGGACCGCCGAATCCGTGGTGTTCACCGATTGCCCCCCGGTCCGGAAGAACGGAACACATCCACTTTAATATCGGCCGGGTTGATTTCAATATCAATATCTTCCGCCTCGGGCAGCACCGCCACGGTTACGGCGGAGGTGTGGATGCGCCCCTGGGTTTCGGTTTCCGGCACCCGCTGCACCCGGTGGGTACCGCTTTCATATTTGAATGCGCCGTAAACGCCTTTCCCCTGAATCAAAGAAACGATTTCTTTGAATCCACCGGCACTGGAATCATTTTTTTCAATGACTTCAATGATCCAGTTTCGGCTCTCCGCATACCGGGAATACATCCTGAACAGATCTCCGGCAAAAATACCGGCTTCTTCGCCGCCCGTCCCGGCCCGGATCTCCAGGATCACATTTTTTTCATCCCTGGGGTCTTTAGGCATCAGCAGCACATTGAGTTCGGACTTCAAGGCATCGGCTCTTTTTTCCAGATTGTGGATTTCTTCTCTGGCCATTCCGCGCATGTCCGGGTCCGGGTCCTTTAACAGCTCCCGAGCTTCCTCCAGTTGCGCCAGAACCTCTTCGTAAGTCCTGAACACCGGAACAATCCGGTTGAGTTCCCCGTGCTCCTTGACATATTTCTGGTATTTGGACTGGTCCTTGATCACCTCAGGATCGCTCAGAAGGTGTTCCAGTTTCACATACCGTTCTTCAATGCCTTTTAATTTCTCAATCATGGTGTCAAAATCCAAAAGGGGTGGCTGCAGCAGCCCCCCTTTTGCAACATTTTTCTGATGTCAACCTATACCAGTTTGCTGGCATCGAAATTGGCGTATTTCCTCTTGAAACGGTCAATACGACCGGCAGAATCCACCAGTTTCTGTTTTCCGGTGAAAAACGGATGACACTGCGAACAGATTTCCACCTTGATATCCTCACGGGTGGAACCGACTTCAAAAGTGGCACCGCAGGCGCAGGTCGCGGTGGTGTGGGCATATTGGGGATGGATGTCTTTTTTCATGCTTCTTATCACTCCTTGCTGCATCTGCCTTTGGGTTCCGGCAGATGATTCATAAAAATTCGGCTCATGAATTCATCAATTCAAGAAACTCTTTATTATCCTTTGTTCCCTGCATTTTTTCAAGTAAAAACTGCATGCTGTCCACAGAATTTAAACTGGACAGCAGTTTTCGCAGGATCCAGACCCGGTTTAAAGTCATGGAATCCAGAAGCAATTCCTCCTTCCGGGTGCCGGACCGGTTGATGTCAATGGCCGGAAAAACCCTCTTGTCCGCCAATTTCCTGTCCAGCACCAGCTCCATGTTGCCGGTTCCCTTGAACTCTTCAAATATCACCTCGTCCATGCGGCTGCCGGTTTCCACCAGTGCAGTGGCGATAATGGTGAGGCTGCCGCCGTCCTCAATGTTTCGGGCCGCCCCGAAAAACCGTTTGGGCCGGTCCAGGGCATTGGAATCCACCCCGCCGGACAGAATTTTTCCGGATGGCGGCATTACTGCGTTATAGGCCCGAGCCAGGCGGGTAATGGAATCCAGCAGGATCACCACATCATGTCCCTGCTCCACGATCCGCTTGGCTTTTTCGATTACCATTTCCGCCACCTGTACATGCCGTTCCGCCGGCTCATCAAACGTAGAGCTGATCACCTCTGCATCCACGGATCGGGTCATGTCCGTGACCTCTTCAGGCCGCTCATCGATGAGCAGAATCATGGGCACGATGCTTTTATGGCCCTTGATCATGGAATTGGCAATGTTCTGGAGCAGCATGGTCTTGCCGGCCTTGGGAGGCGAGACGATCAATCCTCTCTGACCGAAACCGATAGGTGACATCAGGTCGATGATACGCATGGAATAGTTTTCTGGCTCGACTTCAAGGTTCATCTTCCGATCCGGGTAAAGCGGGAGCAGATTGTCGAACAAATGGTCTCAGCCGCCACTTCAGGACTCTGAAAATTGACCGCTTCCACCTTAAGCAGCGCAAAATACCGTTCCGAATCCTTGGGCTGCCTGACCTGGCCGGAAATGGTGTCCCCGGTTCTCAGGTTGAAGCGCCGGATCTGGGAGGGAGACACATAAATGTCATCCGGTCCGGGCAGATAATTGTAACCGGGAGCCCTCAGAAATCCGAACCCGTCCGGAAGGATCTCAAGGGTTCCCTCTCCATAGATCTGACCGCTCTTTTCGATATTGGCCTGGAGCAGTGCAAAAATCAATTCCTGTTTTTTCAGACCGCCGATCCCTTTGATATTGTTTTCCTTGGCAAGCTTGGTCAGCTCGCTGATTTTCATTTTGTTTGAGTTCTACAAGATTCATTCGCGCTCCCGAATTGTTGTTATTTTTTCTTTTTTCGGCATATTTCAATTTCTGGCAAGGATCAGTCGATGTTGCAGGATGCCATTGATGCCCGAATTTTTCTAAATTCAAAATTCTATGGAAAAAGACAGACCGTGGACTGGTATTAATCGAATACCATGTGACTAATAGTGCATTAATTTTTTCTTGTCAAGAATTGTTTTACAGAACCGGTCCTCATATTGACTTACAATAAGCGAATATGGTATTTTTCCGACGTGATTCATGCGCATTCCTCATGGCAGGATACAGACTTGCAACATCAGCCATTAATCCTGTCCTGCCGGTACAACATTAATTAAAAAAATTGAAGAAAGGAAAACCAAACATGGAAAGAACTTTATCCATCATCAAACCTGACGGGATTGCCAAAAACATTATCGGCGAAGTGATCAAGCGGTTTGAAACCGCCGGGATCAAAATCGCTGCCATGAAAATGCTTCAGTTGACCAAATCCCAGGCCCAGGGATTTTATGCGGTTCATAAAGAACGCCCGTTTTTCGACAGTCTCACTGATTTCATGACCTCCGGCCCCATCGTGGTCATGGTGCTGGAAGGCGAAAACGTGATTGCCAGAAACCGCAAAATCATGGGGCCACCAACTTCAAGGAAGCCGAAGAAGGCACTATCCGCCGCGAATATGCCACCGACATCGAAAAAACGTGGTCCATGGGTCTGATGCCCCGGAAACCGCCGCCTTTGAAATCAGCTATTTTTCAACAATCTGGAAATCCAGGCCCGGTAACCCATTTCCGAAGCAGGCCCGGTCTCCATCAGTGTACCGGTCCTGCTTCGGATATCTTTATCATACAATAACCATCCAGATTTTTTACAGTCTTTTACGGGACCAGCAGGTCAAACCCGGTGAGTTCATCGGGTCTGCGCATCCCGGCCGATCCGGTCAATTCATACAGGATCACCTCCATCACTTGCCAAACTTTCACGCCCTTGCGGACACAACCGGTCACGCCTGAATCCCCACGGCCACAGGACAGGTGCATGTGCAGCACCGGATTGCCGGTTTCATCCGGAAACAGAGTCCCGGTGCCAGTCACCTCGTGGACCTCATCCAGAATGCGGGTCTGGGGCACGACAGGAGATTGCCGGCCCTGCTTCGGGCCGGTCACCAGCACACTGCCCTGGTCAGCCCCGCCCAGCACCATCAGAGACGCCGCCCGGATCCCCTGGTTTCTGGCGAACGTTTCAATGGTTTCATGAAGCACCTCCCCGTCTTCAAGGCGGATAACAAGACCCGCCCCTGCTGTGCCTGTGAATACTTCATATCCGGTCTCCATTTATTATTTTCTATTGATATGGGTGCTCCCTGATCAAGCGATGCCCTTTCTCTGCCATCCCCACATTCTATTTCAGGCGATCAAGTCCGTTCAAGTGTCAATTTTCACACCGGATTCATTTTACCGGTATGATACCCGTCCAGGTCCAGGCTCACATACGTGAAACCGTAACTTTTCAGGGCTTCTGAAATCCGATTCCGATAATCCACCAAGGCCTCGATATCCGCCGCATCAGTTTCGATACGGGCCAGCATACCATGGCTTCGCACCCGGACCCGGGCAAAGCCCAGAGACTGGATATACTGCTCCGCCTGCTCGATGCGGCAAAGGGTCTCTTTGGTAATCGTCTCCCAAAAAGGAATCCGGGCGGCCAGACAGGACTGGGACGGCAGATCCCAGGTGGGCAATCCCATTTCTCTGGAACAGATTCGGATCTGATGCTTGGAAAACCCCGCTTCCACCAGAGGGGACAAAACCCCCAATTTTTCAGCCGCCTTCAGCCCGGGCCGGTAATCGGACAGATCATTAATGTTCACCCCGTGTAGTACATGAAACATCCCGGCCTGCTCCGCCGCTTTCCGTATCAGGGAAAACACCAAGGTTTTGCAGTGATAACAGCGGTCCGGCGAATTGGCCGTGACCTGTTTACAGCCCAGAATGTCCACCTCCAGCACCTGATGCATCACCCCGAGATCCGCTGCCGTCTGCCTGGCCTGCTCAATCTCCTTTCTGGTTACAAATACGGAATCCACGGTCACCGCCATCAACCGCTTTAGGCCGGACCGGGCCGCCACAGCCAGGAGAAAAGCGGAATCCGCACCACCGGAAAAAGCCACGGCCACTGTTTTCAATTTTTTCAACCCAGCCTTGAGTTTCAATAATTTTTCATCACAGATCTGATCTGCCTGATCACTCATGTTTCATCCTTCAAATTTTTAAATCCTTCTGGACAGAAGCCCTTTTCCAAATTTATACCGGCTTCCCAGAAAATCCTTGACACGTCCGGGCCTTTGGTGTAAAAACCCGGTCATTCCATACAGATGGGTGATCGTCCAATGGCAGGACTACGGACTCTGACTCCGTCAATCTAGGTTCGAATCCTAGTCACCCAGCCAAAAATATCAAGGGGTTACAGCTTCGGTTGCAAGGTCTTTTTTTTTGTTTTCAATTTTTGTATGGCATTCTGTAAGCATTTTTTGCCAACATCCCCCTTCACCACTATCCGCTAAAATAATTTGGCCCCGTGATCCACTCCAGAAGTGGACCTAACTCTATTTCGCCCAATCTGAAAAAGCCATGCCTTTGACGGGTCGCCCGAAATAAAAATTTAGACGGAACCCTGGCAATGCAAAAACAAAGAAACTATTTAGAAAAAAACTTAAAACCCCTATGAATAAAGACTATAACTATTTTTGGAAACAAAAAAACAACCATATTCAGGAGACCGCCTCAAGTAAAATCCAGTAAAACACAAATTCTTGCAATATTCCACAAAATTCCGACAATTTGTTTTGAAGATCAGGAACCGAAATCTTTTTGGAAATATGATTAAAAATTTATAGTGCAATAAAACTTAAACTGGTTGTCATTTTTTCGAAAAGATGGGTCAACCTGAATGTTGACAAAAGACTTGACAAATAAAAAATTGGTTCAATATATGAACTATAAGTCGTTGAAAGAAACATTTGAGAAAATGTAATGTCTGAATAAAAAACATTAATACTTTAAAAGGCAAAAATGAGCAGCAACAAAGCAGTCATCTTAAGCACTCACAAACTTGGAAAAAGATTTGGAGGAATCCATGCCCTTTCCAATTATTCAATGGAAATTCGGCATGGTGAGCTAACAGGTTTGATCGGTTCAAATGGTGCAGGAAAAACGACTGTATTTAATCTTCTTTCCGGTGTTGTGAAGCCCAGCTCAGGAAAAATATTTTTTAACCTTAAAAATATTACGAATTTTTCACCTTCCAAGATAGCTAAAACCGGAATTGCCAGGACTTTTCAAAACATAAGGCTTTTTGATAATCTTTCTGTTTTGGATAATATAAAGGTTGCGCTTCATATGCGCCTTGGCAAAGGTTTTTTTGGCAACCATATGCAATTTGCCTAGTTTTCACAGCAGTGAAAAAAAAATCACCCAAAAAGCCATGGAATTCGCTGAGATAATGAACCTTAAGGACCTTATAAATGAACCTGCAATAAAACTTTCTTATGGTGATCAGCGTAGAATAGAAATCGCAAGAGCGCTGGCCACGAATCCAAGGCTTCTCCTTCTTGATGAGCCTGCTGCAGGAATGAATTCTCATGAAACCATCGACCTGATGACCACAATAAAAAAATCCACAGCGACTATGATATAACCATTCTTGTTGTGGAACACGATATGCGACTGGTAATGAACCTTTGCCAGCGAGTTCTGGTGTTAAATCAGGGAACATTGCTTGCTCAAGGGACTCCTGAAGAGATTCAGAAATCCCCTGAGGTTATTAGCACCTATCTGGGTACTCCGAAGGATAAAATCAATGCTGAAAGTTGACAATATTGATGTTTATAGAGGCAAAACTCATGTTTTGCACCAAGTGAGTCTCAACGTTTCCCAAGGTGAAATTGTTGCGCTGATTGGTGCGAACGGGGCAGGAAAAACAACAATCTTGAAAACGATTTCAGGCCTCTTGCACCCTGCAGAGGGGAAAATTTTTTATGCACCCAGAAAAACACAAAAAAGCATCGATATTTCTTCCATGGAACCTGAGCAGATTGTTGCTTCAGGTCTTTGCCAATGCCCTGAAGGACGAGGTATCTTTTCTCAACTTTCGGTAAAAGAAAATCTACTCATTGGCGCATTTCTTCGTTCAGATAAAGGTATAAACGATGATATAAAATCCATTTATGAGATGTTTCCCATCTTAGAAGAGCGCGCGAACCAAGTAGCTGGAAATCTTTCAGGTGGGGAACAAATGATGCTTGCCATTGGCCGTGCATTAATGGGACGACCTGCCTTGCTAATGCTTGATGAGCCATCTTTAGGTCTAGCACCTCTTGCTGCGGAAAAAATTTTTCAATTAATCAAAAAAATCAACAAAGAAGGGGTCACTATTCTCCTTGTAGAACAAAATGCCATTATGGCGTTGGAGTTGTCACATCGAGCCTATGTGTTTGAAACCGGAAGTGTGGTACTTCAAGGAGAAAGCAGCAAACTTGTACATAATGAAAATGTCCGCAAAGTATATTTAGGGAATGATATGGATTTGGATATATTGCACAGCAGTTGATGAATGGACTAACCTTAGGCTCACTCTATGCACTAGTCGCTGTTGGGTTCTCAATGATTTACGGAATTATTCGCCTCATTAATTTTGCCCATGGTGATATTGTTATGATCGGCGCATTCAGCACCCTTGGACTTTTGTCAGGACTTGGTCTTCCATTGTGGCTGACAGTTATTGCCGTTGTTATCGTGAGTGCATTCTTAGGTATGCTGATCGAGCGGGTAGCATTTTATCCCATGCGCGGTGCTCCACAAGTGACTGGATTTATTGCATCGCTGGGAATTTCCATCATGCTCCAAAATCTTGGGATACTAATTCTCAGTGCCCAGCCCCGAAACTTTTCCATGCCGGAATATCTGCAAAAAACGCTTTCATTTTTTGAAGTAACCTGTCAGTTGATTGATATTGGTATCATCATCACTGTACCGCTCTTTATGATCATTCTTCTCCTCATCGTGAACAAAACCCGTTTAGGAAGGGGTATGCGTGCGACGGCAGAGAATCCAGATGTAGCAAGACTTATGGGGGTCAACATCAACCGGACAATTTCCTTAACTTTTGCTCTTGGTGCCGGATTTGCCGGATTTGCCGGACTCATGTGGGGAGGAAAATTTGGACAGATTGATCCACTGATGGGGTTTATCCCCGGGTTAAAAGCTTTTGTGGCAGCAGTGATCGGCGGAGTTGGATCCATTCCTGGCGCTATCCTTGGCGGATATCTACTGGGTATGGCAGAAGTCTGTTTTGTAGGCTTTCTTCCCCCCGTCTATTCATCGTATAGAGATGCCTTTCGTTTTTGGACTTCTTATTATTGGACTTCTTATCCTGCCTAATGGTTTACTTGGAAAAAACATGGAGGAGCGTGCTTGATGAAATATATTAAGCCTCACAATATTCTTATAAGTCTGACAGCTATTGCGGCAATTTTGCTGTGGTTTCTTGAAGGAAATGTTAATGATTATATTTTGACTATTATCCAGTTCGCCGGTATCAATATTATCCTTGCAACCAGCCTGAATTTTACCAATGGATTTACAGGCCTTTTTTTCTGTAGGTCATCCGGCCTTCATGGCAATTGGTGGATATACAACTGCCTTGCTTACCTTTCCTGCAAGTAAAGTCCCACTTTTTTTACCAGAACTGCCTAAATGGCTCATGGGAATAGAAATGGGGTTTTTCCCTGCATTGATCGCTGGCGGTCTGATTGCCACAGCCATCGCTTTCATAATCGGTGTACCGCTTTTAAGGTTAAAAGGTCATTATCTGGCAGTGGGAACCATAGCTTTTCTAATTATTGTTACCGTTCTTCTGACCAATATGGATACCATAACAAGGGGGCCTTTGGGTTTGAATGGATTATCTTCTTTTACCAACATATGGTGGATATTTTTATGGGTAATCATCGTTTGCTATGTGAACTGGCGCATTAAATTTTCATCCTATGGCCGCGCTATGATTTCCATCCGGGAAAATGAAATGGCCGCTCAATGCTGTGGTATCAACCTGGCTTTTATGCGCATCATAGCATTTGCGGTCGGTGCATTTTTTGCCGGGGTTGCAGGTGGGCTATGGGCACATCTTATCACGGCACTAACCCCGAACACCTTCTCTCTGATCATGGCGTTTGGACTTGTGGTCATGGTGGTCGTTGGTGGGAGCGGAAGTATAACGGGTGCCATTGCCGGTGCCGTCATTTTTACTGTCACCACCGAATTTTTCCGCCCCATTGAAGAAAGTATGGAGTTGTATGGTATTGCAGAAGTTCTCATGGCTCTTTTGTTAGTCATCATTCTTGTATATAGACCCGAAGGACTTTTTGGCACTTCCGAACCTGAATGCATCGACCCTTCACGTTCGTAACTTAAGGCAAACGTCTTATGGCGGTTCCTTTATAAACCACAATTAACGGAGGAATTATGAAACGTTTCATTGCAATTTTAGTCACATTATTTATGACAATGGCTGTCACTGCAACCGCAGCTGAAAAAGATCCCATTAAGGTGGGTGCGCTTTTTAATCTTGTCGGAGGCATGTCTTCCATTGATGTTCCGGCGCTACATGGGGCGCAGCTGTATGCCAAGCAAATCAATGACGCCGGTGGTATTTTAAATGGACGAAAATTAGAATTAATAATCCAAGACACTAAAACGGATCAAAAAGCTTCCGCAATTGGTGCAAAAAAATATTGAGCGAGGATGTTGTTGCAGGTATCGGACATGACGATCCTGCCTTTGTTCTGCCAGCGGCTGCCCTTTTTCAAGCAAAAGGCATCCCTTATGTGACCCCGGGTGCAACATTGCCAACCATGCCTGCCATGGTTGGAGACTGCCTGTTCATGGTTGCTTTTGGTGATGATGACCAATCATTTGCAATTGCTGAATACACTGTAAAAAAATTGAAAGCTAAAAAAATTGTTGTTTGGACAGACGATTCCATGGATTTTACCCGAACCGTTTCACGTTTTTACAAACAACGAATCGAGGAACTCGGTGCAACGCTTTTATTAGAAGATTTCTTCAAAACAGGAGATCGAGATTTTTCTTCCCAGATTGCCCGTCTAAAGAAAGCCAATGCAGATGCGGTATTCATTTCCTGCATTCCCAACGAAGCCGGCATCACAGTGAAGCAAATCCGGGAATCTGGTATCGAGCTTCCAATTGTTGGCGCTGATGGTTCAGACACTGAATTGTTGACTACTGTTCCGTCCAAAAAGGATGCAAGCGATATCTATATTTCAACCCACACATACCGGGAAGACACTCGTCCGGAAGTGATTTCTTTTATTGAAGCATATACCAAAGAGTATGGAGTGCCACCTGAAAACGCATTTGCCGCATTGGGATATGATGCCATGGGCCTGCTTGTTGAAGGATTTAAAAAAGCAGGTTCTACCGACAAGGTTGCTCTAAAAAATGCGCTTACTGCTACCGATGGCTATCCTGGCGTCACAGGAAGCATTTCTTACACACGCCCGAGTCGTGTGCCTGTCAAACCAGTTGCCATCATGTCTGTACAGAATGCCAACTTTAAAGTTGAAGAAATTTGGATGCCTAAAGTTGATTGATAATGAACTTTTTGTCTCATATAAACGATGAGCGCACCCTGACAGGGAAAAATTTCCCTGTCAGGCGCCATTTTTTTCTGCCGGATTATTCTGGTTCGTGGTGAGGAAAAAAAATGAAAGTTGATTGCATTATTACGAATTGTCAAATCGTCAAACCTGCCGGAACTTTTCCTGGAGCTATTGCTATTAAAGATGGGAAGATTGTTATGATCTATGACGAATCAACTGCCCCTGCAATAGATATCAATGCAAAAACCATAGTTGATGCCAAAGGGAAACACCTTTTGCCAGGCTGCATTGACCCCCACATGCATGTGGATTGGCCAGACTGGGAATATATAAAGGCCACAAAATCATCCACAAAAGCTGCTGCAACTGGCGGTTTTACCACGGTTATTAATTTTTTGAATGGCACTGATACCTTGGAAGAAAATTTTATCAATTCCAAAATATGCTTTGAAAAAAATTCCTATACGGATATGGCCTTTCACATGGCTATCTTTACGGATGAACAAATCAAAGAAATTCCCCGAATGGCTGAGCTGGGTGTTTCTTCTTTTAAGTTTTTTCTACCCTATCGCGGGTCTGAAGTTGTTGCACCACTCACAGGCATTGATGATGGAACCATCTTCATGGGTTTCAAAGAGATTGCCAAACTTAAGCCCCCAGCCCGTGCACTCGTACATTGTGAAAATGTTGAAATCGTTTTTAAGCTCAAAGAAGAATACATGGCAAACGAACCTCCGGAATTGCAATGGGATGATGTTCGCCCCCCTATTTGTGAAATTGACGGTGTCCGTCGCATTCTTGCTTTTTCAAAAGACACAGGCTGCCCTGTATATGTTGTACATACCAGCACACAAGAGGCTCTTGCGGAAATGGCGCATGCTAAAACCAAGGGCATTGATGTGCAGACTGAAACCTGTGTACAATACTTGACATTACTGGCAACCGACTACGACCGAACCTTAGGCAAGGTAAATCCGCCGTTGCGTATGGAAAAAAAGCACCTTGATGCCCTCTGGGAAGGCATAAACAATGGCAATGTCGACACCATCGGTTCTGACCACGCCCTTGTGGGAGCAAACATAAACAAGATTCTGGTCTGCAACAGTAGGCATGGCTGGCATTCAAACTTTGCTACCAGTACTCCTTAGCGAAGGTGTAAACAAAGGACGTATCACCATTAATAAAGTTGCTGAAATTTGCAGCTTCAATGTCGCTAAAACATTTGGTTTACTGCCACAAAAAGGTCTGATAGAAATTGGCTCTGATGCAGATCTTATCCTAGTCGACCTTACTAAAAAGCATATTGTAAAAGCTCAAAACCTCTACCACATTTCTGATTTTTCCTGTTATGAAGGTTGGGAATTAACCGGTGCCGTGGACATGACAATGATTCGAGGCAAAATTGTTATTCAGAATGGAAAATCCATTATAGAACCTGGTTATGCGAAATTTTTGCCCCGTGTTGCCACAAGAAAGGAGTAACTGGTAACGATGAAGGTTCTTGGTATTCTTGGTGGAATGGGTCCGGAAGCATCTGTGGATCTTTACAATGAACTTGTTCAACGATTTTATAAATCGTCTGGTACTAATCTTACAAGTTATCCGCACATAATAATTAATAATGTCCCCGTACCCAATCTTTTTCAACAGAAGGGTGAAGCGCCAGGTCATTATTTAGGAAAACAAGCGCATCTATTGGAGAAATGCGGGGTTCAGATTATGGGCATTGCCTGTAACTCTGCCCACTTTTATTTTGAATATATCAAAAAAAGCACTGAAAAAATGTCTTCTGTTAGATATGGTGAATGAAGTGGCTTTAAAAGTCAGGAAAGATGGACATAAAAAAATAGGAGTCCTCAGTTCAATTATGTCTCGCTCCTTGTATGCCAAACATTTTGAAGCAAATGAATTAAATCTTGTATTACCGAAAACTAATGTACAAAAAGATATAGAACGAATCATTGCTGCTGTTTTAGGTGGCATAAAGAACGGCAAGATCACCCGAGAGCTTAATGACCATGCTGATCAGCTCATAGCAATGGGGGCAGAATGTGTCGTATTGGGATGCACGGATCTCCCTCTCATTCTGAAATCAGAACAAGTAAAATATCCGCTCTATTCATCCACAGCCATTCTGGCCGACGCAATGGTTCGTGAAGCAAAAGAGTAAAATTATGCCCAGTAAAAAAAGTTTACGTCGCATATATTGGTGGTACCATTGGCATGAACGGTTCACCGCATGGATATATTCCCAAAAAAGGATATCTTCAGTCACAATTGGATACCATTCTATCATCACTGGACGATTTAGATATCCCAAATTTTTATATCCATGAGTATGACCCTCTCTTAGACTCCAGCAATATTGATGCGGAGCATTGGAACAAAATAGCGCTTGATATTTCTGAGCACTATGATGATTATGACGGTTTTGTTGTATTGCATGGCACCGACACCATGGCCTATACGGCTTCTGCTCTGCCATTCTTACTGCAGGGGCTCACAAAACCGGTTGTGGTTACCGGCTCTCAGATACCCCTATATAAAATTCGTAATGATGGGTATGGCAATTTAATTACTTCCATGATGGTTGCTGCATACCATAAAATACCTGAAGTCATGCTTCTCTTTGGAAGTCGTATCCTTCGCGGATGTCGTTCTGTAAAAGTAGATGCCTATAGTTTAAACGCATTTGAGTCCCCAAACTTCCCTGCTTTAGGGCATATTGGCGTTAATATTGAAATCAATAACGGGTTAATACAAAAGTCAGCTCATATCCCCTTTCATGTCAACCAATTCCAAAAACACATGTTGGGATTCTCCGAATATTTCCAGGCATGACGACTGCCTATGTTCGAAATGTTCTTGATGTTCCCCTTCAGGGACTTTTGCTTGAAACTTATGGCCAGGGGAATGCTCCCAACAGTAATCAGGAACTACTTGATGTTTTGAAAAAAGCCTCTGACCGAGGTGTACTAATAGTGAATTGTAGTCAATGCATACGAGGTTCTGTAGACCAAAAAATTTATGCTGTCGGAAGGACACTTATGGATTCCGGTGTCATAGGAGGTTTAGACATGACAGCCTCTGCAGCTTTGGTGAAAATGTACTATTTATTGAGTCAAGATCTTTCTTTGGAAGAAATGCAGCAACAAATACAGCAACCACTTTGCGGTGAATTGACATCAAAAAATATTGATTGAAATAACTAAGCATTTTCTATCAAAAAACCCAGAAAGGAATATAAAATGAAAACCGTAAAATTAGAAGAACTTAATGAGCATTCTTTTCAAAAAGCTAAAATTGACAAAGTGATCATGGCCATCGGTTCCACAGAAAGCCATGGCGCGCACTTGCCTTTCGGATGCGACTCTTTTGTGAGTTATGACATTGCCCATACCGTTGCTTTACGCCTTAAAGACACAGTCGTTGCGCCCCCGTTATGGTTTGGAATGAGCGGGCATTACAGGCATAAACCGATGTGTATCTCACTCTCAGATGATACCTTGATAAAAATAGTGCGAGAAATGCTTGAATCCGTTATCTATTGGGGAATTAACAAGGTGGTGATCATCAATGGACATGATGGTAATATCGCAGCAATTGAGGTCGCAGCAAGGCAGATAAAAGTTGAACACCCAGAATTTAATCTTGCAGTGCTTGATGCATGGTGGGTTACTGCGGGAAATCTTCTTCCCAAGGATACGTTCGAGGTATGGGATGGATTAGGCCATGGAGGAGAAGGAGAGACATCCATAGGACTTGCCATGTTTCCCCATCTTTGTGATATGAGCCATGCAAAAGGAATGATTCCCGATATGGACAGCAATGTTAAATTGATATGGAATTTTTCAGAATTAACAGATTTTGGTGCTAGTGGTGCCCCTGAAAAAGCGACTGCCGAGAAAGGTCAGAAAATGAAAACCGTTCTTGTAAATTATATTGTCGATTTTGTGAACCGAATGGATGCACAAGAATGGCGATACCACAAAAAATAATTACATTTAATTACCCCCACTCAGCCGGGAGACACCAATATTCGGTGGTGCATGCTATCGGCTTCATTAAAGGGAAAAGTGCGATACATCTCGCGCGAAATTACCTGAGATATCGAAGGGATTTTACTGATCAGTTTTTTTTGGTCAGAGGCGGTCACAATTCAATAGTTAGTCGGGACGAGAAACCTGTTTCGGAATTCATCCGTTTTCAGGAAAAAAATAGATACTTAGAAGAGTTGAGCTTTTTAAATTAGGGTGCATCACTTGGAGGAGGTTCAAACAAATCAATGCGTTAAGCGGTTTATTCATTCAAGACTCCGGTTTTGCAGATGAACTTGACTTGAGCCTAACACTGTGGAATCGCTCCTAGCATGCTCATATTTGACAAATATATCTCTTGATCCATCACTTATTTAGCAAACCATTTTGGAGGTCTAATTGAAAAAAAAAAATGGCAAAAAAAAAGAATATTCAGGAACACTTGAAAAAGGATTAAGGATATTTGACCTTTTTAACAAATATCATCAGGGTTTGCGGCTCATAGATATATCTAAGGTACTCGGAATCAATAAGACTACCACTTATCGATTTGTAAATTCATATTGCAAACTTGGCTATCTGAGAAGAGATGCCAATACAAAACTTTTTAGACTCGGACCCCGCAGTATTGCTTTCGGATATAGTGTCCTTCAGAACTCAGATCTAGTTCGCGCCATTAGACCCATTGCCGATAGAATAATCAGACAGTATGAAATTCATGTGGACGTTGGTTTGCTACACAAAGATTCTATTTTTATTATTTATCGGCATGAATCTCCTGATACAATTAAATTCAGGCATTTCACTTCAACGAAAGGAATGCATTATTTGGCTATGGGGAAAGCAGCCCTTGCATTTTTACCTGAGAATGAAATGAAAGAATTAATTAAAAACATCGAACTGGAAAAAAAGACTGACGCAACTATTGTATCAAAAACCGAACTCCTTTACGACTTGAAAATGGTTGCAAAACGAGGCTATTCCTGGAACAACGAAGAAATGGTTCCAGGACTAATTTCAATAGGAGCGCCTCTCATTAATTTGCACACCAATAGAGTGGAAGGTGCTGTCAGCTTTGATTCGTCAACAGCAAAATATTCAATAGAGGATTTTGAGCATTGTTATTCAAAATTCTCATTGAACTTGCCAAAGAAATTTCAACGGCCCTTCCAATAATCTGATACCAATCATCACATGAAATATCTGTGGGCATGCCCAGCTGATCCATGCATGCCTGCCCACCCTGTGATAATCAGACAACAGCTCTGCAGCTGTTCCACCCGATATTCGTTTGATGAAGCGAAGCCATTATCTGCCCGCGTCATCCATCAGCAATTGCGCCAGCGCGGTCTGGCGCTTTGAGATATCTTCATTTTTCACGGCCAGGGCCAGGGCCCGCCGGGTCCCCACGAACACGGCCAGTTTCTTTGCCCGGGTAATGCCGGTATATATCAGGTTGCGGAACATCATCATGAAGTGCTGGGTCATCACCGGAATGACCACAGCCTCAAATTCCGACCCTTGAGATTTATGGATGGTCACGGCATAGGCCAGGTCCAGTTCCAGAATATCGGCCTGACGGTACAAAACGGGCGGGGCATCCGAAGAAAACGCCACCGACAGGCTCAGGTTAGTGACGTCGATGGCTGTGATGGTTCCGATGTCGCCGTTGAATACGTTCAATTCATAGTTGTTTTTCCGGTGGATAACCCGGTCCCCTTTCCGGAACACCCTCTGCCCCACGGTGATCTGAGCCTTGCCCGGACCCGGGGGATTGGCAGTCTCCTGGATCACCCGGTTCAGGTTCACCGTACCAAGAGACCCCCTTGTCATGGGGGAAAGGATCTGGATTTCGGTCGACTGGCCATGATACCTGGGAATCCATTCCAGATAGAGTTTCCGGATCACATCCACGGCGGTCAGGCCGTAATGCAGCGATGACCAGGGATGGATCTTTTTGAGTACCGCCATCAGCTCGGCCACCCGGTTATCCGCCGCTGCCACCTGCTCTATATTGACATGGGCGAATTTTTCCGGAATCCGGATCTCGGTGTCATAAGGATTTACCTTTTCCCTGATCCGGAACTCAAACAGGTCCGGATCATCCAGATCTTTGGCCATATCCGATTTGTCCACCGCCGTCACCATCTTGATCCGTTTGATGAACTGCAATTGTTCGGCCGTGGCCTCGTCAGAATCCAGAAACAGGCAATCCGTTCTTTTCCTCCAAACGGAAGGGTCCTTGAACGGTGAAGCGATCCAAGGCATGTTTCCGGTATTGATTAGATGGGCATACTGGATGATCAAAGACTGGGCTGCCTGACGAAAAATCTTTGTGAGCCTGAAACAGGCAACGGTGCCGGATTCAATCAGGTCCTTGAGTACATTGCCCGCCCCCACCGACGGCAGCTGGTCATAATCGCCTATGAACACCACCTGACAGGTCCCAGGTACGGCCTTCAGCAACGAGGCGGTCAGGCTGATATCCAGCATGGAGCATTCATCCACCACCAGAAAATCGGTTTCCAGAGGAATGTCTTCATTTTTTTTGAACCGCCCGTTAGCCCACCCCAGCAGCCGGTGGATGGTTCTGGCTTCCCGGCCCACCACCTCTCCCATGCGCTGGGCGGCCCGGCCCGTGGGCGCCGCCAGCGTCACCCGGCGTTTCATGGCTTCCAGCAGAGACACCAGGATTCTTGTGGCCGTGGTTTTGCCGCAGCCAGGCCCCCCTGTAAGAATGGAAAATCCCTTTCCCGAAATTCTCTGAACCGCTTCGGCCTGTTCCGGGCTCAGTGACAGGCCTTTGGCTTTGGTGAACAACCCAACCCACCGCTGGACCCGGATTATGTCCACATCTGCCGGATCTTTCATTGCCCTGATCCGTCTGGCTACATACCTTTCATCAAAATACAGGGACCGGGCATAGTAGCAGGCCTGTACCGGTTCTTCCGGCACCGGAGCCAGGGTCCGGCGCATGAGCAGCTCATCCGCTTCCATGGTTTCCAGTACCTGTTCCAGACCCCGAGACAGATCCAGCCCCAACAGTTCTTCCACCTGTTTCCGGATCTGGGCAAAGGTGAGAAAACAGTGACCGAAATTTCTGGCTGCGGACAACACATGCCGGATGCCCGCCACAATACGACGGGGACTGTCCGTTGCCAGGCCGATGCTCAATGCCACCTTGTCCGCGGAAAAAAATCCGATGCCGTAAAAATCATCGGCCAGGCAGTAGGGATCGGCCATGACCCTGGCAATGGCCTCATCACCATAGGCTTTGTAGATGCGCACGGAAAACAGCGTGGAAATCCCATGGGACTGCAGAAACATCATCACGTCCCTTATGGCCCGGTGCTCGGTCCAGGCGGCGGAAATCATCTCCAGTTTTTTTCGGCAATGCCCGGCACTTCCACAAGACGATGAATCTGGTTTCAAACACCTCCAGGGTCTGGCCTTTGAAATGCCTGACAATTTTTTTCGCAGTTTTGGGCCCCACCCCTTTGATGAGACCGGACCCGATATATTTTCCAGGGCACCGGCGGAAGCGGGTTTTCGTTCTTCTGCCAGGGTAGCGGAAAACTGACGTCCATATTTGGGATGCACCTGCCACGCCCCTTCAAAGTGCATGGTGGCCCCGGCAAACACCCGGGTCTGATGCACCAGCACGGTTCCCGACGGCCCGGCGAATCAAACGGCAGGACCTGAAGCACGGACCAGCCATTGTCCGGATTATGATAGGTCACCCGGTCCACCACCCCGCTGAGCTCTTCTTTGACAAACCCCTGGTTTACCGGGATAGCGGAGGCAGAGGGTCTGTCCGGCGCCCCCTGCACCGTTGGGTATGAATATCTGTGATCTGCCATGATTGTCACCATATCCCAAACCAGGGGTTCAGAACAAGTCCCGGGCATCATTCTTTTTTCCCATCCCAGTATGTTCAGATCCTTTCCAGGACGTCTGAACAGAAAAACTGAACCAGCCGTCCCTTGCACTGTGGAACCCATGATGAGGCGCTTTGCTGACAGACTGTCGGAACCTTCACGGATTCCAGGCCGGCACCAAGGCCTCTCCTTCCAGGGACGGCACCCCTGGCACACCTATCGTTTACCCTTGACAGGGTTTCCAGGTAAATGGTACCAGTTTGTCTGACAGAGCGGATCATACGCCAACTTCACCCATAAGGACAGACCATGAATAAAAAACGGATGAAACAGAAAAATCTTGTTGCCCAGTGGGCTTTTGACTGCCGCCCCATTTTGGGCAGGCTCCATCTGTGGCTGGAAGATGTGCATATCGAGTGGCTTCGTGGCCAGCCGGCGGATGATCTGCTGGACAGCATCTCTTTTACGGACGGACGAACCGAAAAAATGCTGGCCATGACTCTGGCGGTGACGGCACTGGGAACAAGGCTTTTCGGCCGGTACGGCCAAGGGGCCGGACTGGATAAAAAAGCGCTTAATTTCATCAAAAAGGATGCGGACGCCATCTCGGCGTACGCCATGAGCGAGAGTCTCTGGTACCTGACCCGGACCGTACCAGAAAATCACGCCATCATGGTCTGTTTAGGAGAAGGCCTAATGCCCAAGGGCGGTGAGACTCCGGAAATGGGGGCCAATCCGCTGCTGGGATTCGGCCGGATTTATGCCCGGCCCCAGGTGGCAAAATTCCTGGAAACCTGGGTGCACCGCCTGATCAATGATCCGGACTATACCTGGGAGGATTTCAGAAAAACCATTGCCAGAGAGGGGATCACCATCTGGGGCGCAGCCATCGATACCCTGGAAAACACCTCCCGGTTTGCCAAAGGAAAAGAAACCGGACCGATGACCATCCTTCACCTGTTTGATCAGCCCCTGGCCATCTCAGACCAGTACGAGGGGTATATCGGCAATCTGGTGATCCCCAAAAAAGTAGTGGATCAGGCAGCCGAAGATTCCATCCTCATCGATTTTTCACACCCAGGCATCTAGTGGTGCAGGCCATTCAAAAACATATCCGGACATCAAGCCGGACCATATTCATGTGTGGACCTTGACCGGCGAACACCGGGCTGGCCGTATCCGTCACATCTGGGAGCAGTGGGAGACGTCCGGGGCTCATCTGGCGGATGAGGGCTGGACACTGCCTTCCGGGTGGAAACCATTCACCGATTCCGGTACCTACGCCCCGACCCTGGCGGTGGGGGACTGGATGGATGAACAGAACGTTCGTCATCTGTTTGTTGTGGACGGGTATGCCGCATCCGCCGAAGCGATCCAGGCCGCCAGCCTGGCCCCGATTCTGGATTTGTCCGTATCCATGGCGGTTTTGTCCTCCCGGTTTCAGTTTCCGGCCCACCTGGATGCGGCCACCATGAAGATTGATCCGGATACACCGAATTTTCCAGACCGATTAAAGCGCCTGATCAATGATCCGGACTTGGATTCAGACACAATACAGGCATATCAGGACAGTATCCGGGCAGCCCAAAAAGCCGGGATTCCTTTGAAAACAAGGACCATTTCCGCAGACGACCTGATCTCAGAAAAAAATGGCAGGCACTGGCCGGTGCCGGTTACATGCTGCCCGATCCCTACACCGGGGCCCCCGGGGTAACACGGATTGCCGATGACACCTATGAAGTAACCGTGCGCATCACCACGGACAAAGGGGATAAACGCATCCGTTTCGCCCTGCGGCTGGAAGAGTCATTTAACGAAAGCAAACTGGTGTTCAGCCCTTTGTTGAACCGGTTTCTCAAAGGGGAGGATTTTCAGAACCGGGCTGTGAAGATTTCCGATTCCGGGCGGATCCGCAATGAGCTGCAAACCTTGTGTTCAGAAGCATTGAGTTATGTTCAGAACAAGATGATCCTGTCGTTTGACAAAATTCCCCAAGCCACCATTTCCAGGGAGGATCAGATAAAACTGCGTCAGATACTGACTGGTACAAGGAGAATCACCCCATCTGGTTCGACTGGCTGGAACTGAAATAATTCTTCAGGCCGGGGGATTCAGGCGCACCGACCGGACAGTGATCGCCGGAATTCAGATCGGTTTGATGCGTTTGTCCTGCAACGCCCGGCGGGTGCTTTCAATGGCATGCTGTTTCACGTTGGAAATATGGCGGGACAACACATCACAGGCTTTTTTCAGATCTTTTTTTTCAATCGCCTCATAAAGCTGGATATGTTCGTTGTCCACCCGGTCCATGGGCGTGACAAACAGTATATTTCCCCGATATTTGAGATACAGGAGGTCAAACAGGTACTTAAGGGTGTTTATGCGGACCTGATTGCCGGAGAGCTGGGCCAATTTGAGATGAAACTCCATGTCCTTGAGCAGCCGCTCCTTGAGATAGATGTCCCGCACCGCATCCAGATGGCTGTCCAGGGCTTTCTTTAGCTGATTGAGGCCGCGTTTGCCGATAGTTTCGATGGTGGCGGACAGCAGTGACACCTCAATGAGTTCCCGGAACTCATAAATCTCGGTGATCTCGGTCAGGCTGACGTTCTCAGTGTAATATCCGCGGTTGGGCTCATGTCGTACCAGGCCCTGGAACTCCAGATGCTTCAGGGCCTGGATCACCGGTGTAGTGCTCATGTTCAGGCGTTTGGCAAGATCCCCGTAGGAAATTTTCTGTCCCGGAATAATCTCGTTGTGGAAAAACATCCGGCGGATGCCCATATAGGCCTCCCGGGTGAAATCCTCCTTTGTCTTTCTAAGCAAGGTATTCTTTGTTGGTTTCATGAACGTCATCCTTATATCAACACCCGGATAAAATCAATTAAAAATATGGTAATTACACCTTGACATATTTTAGCGGATCCTTTAATATTCGTCAAATATTTAATCAAATATCTGATCAGATTTATATTGAACCGGTCTGATCAATTTGTTGAAGGAGACCATTATGGCATTTGTATTCATGGAAGGCAACGAAGCCGTTGCCAGGGGGGCTATGGCCGCCGGCTGCAATTTTTTGCCGGCTATCCCATCACCCCGGCCACCACCATATTCAATAACATGCTTCAGATGCTTCCGCCCAGAGGCGGCACGTGCATCCAGGGAGAAGATGAGATCGCGTCCATGGGATACTGTATCGGCGCATCCATGGCCGGAAAAAAAGCGCTCACTGCCACTTCCGGGCCGGGCATCAGCCTATACAGCGAACACATTTCCTTTGCCATCGGCAGCGAAATTCCCCTGGTGATCGCCAATGTCCAGCGGCTGGGACCCTCCACCGGATCCGCCACCAGAGGTGCGGACTCGGACATTCAGTTTATGCGGTGGGGCTCCACCTCAGGCGCACCCGTCATTGTCCTGGCCCCGAAAGATGCCAGAGACTGCCTCGAATTGACCGTTCACGCCTTCAATTTTGCCGAAGAATTCCGATGCCCGGTGTTCATCGCCTCCAACAAGGAGCTCGGCATGACCAAGGAAAGCTTTGACATGGATGACCTTAATCTGCCTCCCCCTGGTGGAACGGACCCCC